>ULWL01041303.1_pt1 | contig 14151 bp, 6 predicted proteins | sample 1960171 | NCBI WGS metagenome assembly ULWL01 (sample SAMEA4835807, study PRJEB28245) | human gut metagenome | biome: gut microbiome; material: fecal sample | place: Denmark | collected 2008 | reverse complement strand
CCTCGATTGAGGTGCAGCCCTTCGGCTTTATCGCTGAACTGCATACGCCGCCGCGTACCCCGTCGGAATGCCTGTCGGTTGCGGCAGCGGGACCGTTTGCAAGCCTGCTCATCGCCCTCTGCGGCGCAGGTTTGGGCAAATACATCGGGCATACATCGGCAGCCTTCCAAGATTTCTGTTCTTTCAATTTATCGCTCGGATTAATGAATCTTCTCCCTTTTCTGCCTCTTGACGGCGGACGGCTTGCGCTTGCATTGATTGAGAAGCGAATCGGGCGGGCTCGTGCGCAAAGAACACTTTCTTTGTTCGGCATCATATTCGGTTTTCTGCTTTTTTGCGCGGGCATAATGCTTGTTTCAGCGGCTGACGCCGCATTCAACCCGACCCCGCTTGCGGCAGGTTTTTTCATCTTTATTTCGGCACTTTCGGAATTCCGCTGTTCCTGCGGCAGCAATATCAAAGCAAGTCTTGCGGGTTTATCACGGCTCCGTTCCGGTTCCGCGGTTCGCGTTGTGCCGATAGCACTGCGAAGCGACTGCACGGTGCGAAAAGCACTTTCTTTTATAGGGGGCAGGGGATACGGCATCATTTTTGTTGTTGAGGCCGGAGCGACTGTCGGCATCCTTGATGAAAACATTGTTTTGAATGCCGCACTCTGCGGCGAAAGCGATGCGGAGCTGCGCGCGCTTTTGCCCAAGCGCTCTGCATCGTCCGCACCGAATTTACCTGTATTCAAGCGATAAATTATGAACCTTCCCGTCGTCAACAAGTTCAACGCATGCACCGTGCCGCTCCTTTGCATTCGAAGCGCTGCGGTGCATATCGACACTGTAAACGGTGTTTCCGAAACGGTATTCAAACGAAAATGCATCAAGCACGGTGCAGGGTTCAACAAAAAGTTTTGTTCCCCTCTTGCGGATTCCGAGAATGTTTTCGACGGCGGCGCGATACAGCCATGCTGCCGATCCCGTGTAAAGCGTCCAGCCTGCACGACCCGCAAGCCTTCCGACCGAATAAACGTCGCCCGCAACGGCATAGGGTTCCCCTTTATAGCGTTCGATTGAGTTTGCGGATCCGTGTTCAATCGGGTTTATCATTTTAAACAAGCTGTCCGCTGTATCGGCCATACCGAGCCGACATGCGGCTATTATGCACCACGCCGCCGCATGCGTGTATTGTCCGCCGTTTTCGCGTACTCCGGGCAAGTAACCCTCTATATAGCCCACAGCGTTCCTCGTTTTTCCGTCAAACGGAGGGGTCAGCAGCCGAATCAGCCCGTTCACCGGGTCCGTCAAGGCCGCAAGCACGGTTTCAAACGCTTCGCGGGCGTGAACGGCGTTTGCGAAAACCGCAAAACATTCGCTTACGCAATCAACGGCACATTCCGAACAGTCTGCGCTTCCAAGGCTTGTTCCGTCACCGAAAAAGGCGCGTATATATCTGTTTTTGTCCCACGCATTGCTTTCAATTGCAGCACGAAGCGCGGCGGATCCACGTTCGAAAAGTATTGCCCGTGCAGTATCTCCCCGCTTTTTGCAAACAGGCAGCAATGCCCTCGCCGCAAGCAGCAGCAGCCAGCCGACAACAACGCTTTCGCCGCCGTCCGAACCGACAGCGTCCATGCCGTCGTTCCAATCACCCGTGCCCATAAACGGCAGACCGTGCGCCCCGCGCAGCTCAAACGAAAGCTCCACAGCGCGGCAGCAGTGTTCATAAAGGGTTTCCGTATCATCGGACATCTCCATTTCACAATATATGTTTTGTTGTCCGTACGGTATCTTCATGTCGGCAAGATACGGTATTTGTTCGTCAAAAATCGCTGCATCCCCGCTGACCTCAGCGTATTCGCACGCTGCAAGCGGCAGGAAGAGGCGATCGTCGCTTATCATTGTCCGCACCCCGCGCGGCAGCCCGTCTGCAAAACCTTCGTGCCACCAGTGAAGCACATCGCCCTTTTTAAACTGACGTGAAGCGCACTTGATTATCATATTCCTTGTGCATTCGGGATCGGTCGCAGCAAGTGCTGCTGCATCCTGAAGCTGATCTCGGAAGCCAAACGCACCGCCGCACTGCCAAAATCCCGTTCGCCCGATTATGCGCGCCGAATATGTTTGATAGAGCAGCCGCCCGTTCACGAGTGCATCAAAGCTCGCATCGCCTGTTTTTATCCTTAACATATCTGTTTTTTGCCTATAAAACCGCATTGTTTCATTCAACGCCGCTTCAGCGTCCGCATCGGCAATGAGCTTCGGAATGCGTTCAAACTGCTCAAACCCAAGCAGCACCGTAAGCTTTGCGGTTGATTGCGGTTCAACGGTGAATTCGGCTGCAATTTGATTTCCGTTCGCGGCAAGGCTTTTCGAACCGCCCAAAATCGAAAGGAAGCCCCACTCCGAATGTTCCGAAAGTGTGTCGCGCGCCGCAGCGCAAAGCGGGAAACCCTTCCCGCCGACAGTTTCAAATTGCAGTGAAGCGGGATGTGCTTTTTCGCCCAACACCCAGTCCGCCCCGCAGCGCAGCCGCAGCTTTTTTCTGTTTGCCGTCAGGTTTTCGATGCATACCGTTGAGTATTTTAAAGGTAACTCCATGTCAACCGTCACCGTGAGCTGCACTCTGAACTCATCCGTCAGCCATTCAAAGCGGCTGTACCCAAACCCATGCGACACAACACAGCTGCTGCCGAATGCGGGCAAAAGGCTGAGCCTGCTTTCTCGTTCAATATCAAACAGTATCAAAAATTCTCCGCTTGTATCAAACAAGGCATCGTTTGACCACGGTGTTATCCGCAGCATTCTTGCGTTTCCGCACCATGTGTAACCGCCGCCGCTCTCGGTCACAAGCGCACCCATGCGCTTTCCGGCAATGACATTGCTCCAAGGCAGAGGAGTAATGTTTTTAGGCGAATTTTCAATAACAAATTCCATTTTTTCATTGTCAAATCCGCCGCAGCCGTTCCATGAGAAGCATGCTTTTTTTCGTGCATCCGTTATGTTCGGCTGTGTAAGCATCGGGCGCATTGTTTCTGTTTCCGTCATTTTCTCGTTTATGCTGCCGTGCTCAAAAATATATTTTGAGTCATCTGCAAAAGCAAGCGGTGCATCGGCATCAATTTCAATCTGCGCCGCAGCGTGAATCAGCGCGCGCTCCGACTCGGTCAATTCGAATCCGTGCAAAAGTATGCAGGTTGGGCAGATCGTCCGCAATTCCTCAAGCGCCGCCCGCAGAGCGTTCGCATATTCATGCGGGTATTCTCCGATAAGAACAACATCAAAAAGCTTTTCCTGCCGCTCGTCCGTGCGACTTCCCTCGTTGAACTCGTCCCGCTCCGTTTTGCAGCTGCCTGCATTGCACATGTTGATGTATTTCGCAGCATTCAAAAGCATACGCACCCCGTTCAGCTGCTCCGAACGAGTGACGCGCATGAGCACGATCGGGCGATCGCCGGAGATTCCGTGTTTCCACAAGCCCCGAATGCCGCCGATCTGTCCTTTTACATCACTTTCGCTCTTGGAGACAATGCCCTTCACGATAAACGCATTCAAAATCTGTGCAAATGTGTTTGTTTTCGCGTCGATTTCAAATGCACGAAGTATTCCCGCCGAATGCATTCGCGCCGCAGCCTCCGCACTTTGCAGCCGCTGCCTTTGTCGATGAAGAATCTCATCAATTCTCGTTCTGTTCTTTGTGAATCCGATCGTGAGACGCACGGTTCCGCTTTCGCCCGGCCCGAGACGAACCTTTGTTTTTGCGAAAAAGTACGGCTCAACCGGCTGCACAGTCGGCAATTCTTCCGCGTCGGCTGCCGAAATGCACTGCATCAGCAGAGCATCTTCATGACTTTTGTGCCGCCCGGGGCAAACCAAACCATCCGCGCAAAATTGCACCCTTTCAAGCGATGCCACGTTGAAAAAAGCGGAGTAAGACGGCTTCCCCGGTTTTTTTCTCATTGTAAAAATCAATGTGTCGTCCGCCCTTTCGGATTCGGTGCAAACATGCACAAATGCCGGATGCGCCTCAAATTCCCTCGCCGGTGCAAGCGCGATTTCGGCGAACATGCCGACATCGACCGTCTCTTCCTCTTTGCCGCAGTTAATCAGCTCCAGCGTGCGGATTTCACAATCCGAATCAGCAGCAACCATTGAAGTGAGACGTACCCGAATTGAAGCGAAACGATCCTCCGAAACAACTCTGTGCGGCTCCGCCGTGATGCTTCCCGAAATGCGTTTTGCGGCCTTTTCACCTGATTCGGAATCATATTTTGCAATTACAAAATCCACACCGTTCGGCGGAACGAAGCCGAATTCCGAAGCGTTTGCCGCATCTTCCCCAAACGCGCCCCATGCTTTGCCGCGCAGTCGGGTTATCAACACACCGCCGCATTTTGAATAGCCGCAGCCGTTTTCATCAACAAATACGCTGTATGAACCGTTTGTGATAATCTGTCCGTTGACCGCCTGCCCGCTGTTATTTTCCGTCCGTCCCTCAGTCGGCTGCATTGCGATTGCGTTTTTCCGATTGCCCGGGTTTTTTATCTTCCTCCGAATAAACGCTCCCCGCAGCCGCGGTGCTTCGTTCCGCTTCGCTTCCGCAGCGTTTTTTTTGATAATGCGAACAAATTCATCCGCATTACGAGCCGCGTGCGGCTCCCTGAAAATTTCACTTTCATAGGTTTTAATTCGAATGGGGTCAACGGGCATGTTCTCAAACAACAGCTGTTCGTTCGCCCGAACCTCGGGAACGCTCATGAATCTTCGCGCAAGCACGTTGTTGTTCAAAGCGTTGTTGATTGCGCACAGACTCATTCCCTGATGATGCGCCATATAGCTTTTTACAATTGCAAATCCATTCTTTTCAGCCGCCCCGTAATCGAGCGCTTCATAAAGCCCGTATTTGCCCGCTGCGCCGATTTGGCAGAGCAGGCGCAGGTTCTCCGCCGCTGCTTTCGGCTCAACGGCAAGTGCAAGCACGCATGCATACGGTGCAATAACATCCGACCGCGTTCTGCCCGGTGCAAGCGCAAGTTCGGGATTGCCGAAAGCACGATATTGATAGCGCAGGGCATCATCGAACGCATAATACCCGGATTCCGACACACCCCAAGGTTTTTCCGCTGCGGCAGCAAGGATTTGCGTCAGCACCGCATTGCGGCAAACCTCAAACTGCATACTGTAAGGAACGGTTTCAAAGAAAATCAGCGGCATCAGATACTCAAACATCGTCCCGCTCCAACTTTTAAGTACGCGCCCGCCCGAAGCATCGCACATAAGGCGCGAAAGCGCAAACCAATGCTCCGAACCAATCCGAGAAAACGCAATTGCAGAAAAACTCGTCAGTCTGCATTCTGATGCAAGCAAGTCATAATGTGACGGAGTAAGCTTTCCCTCCTCGAACGAGCAGCCGATATGAAAAAGCTCTCTCGTGTTGTCATACAGTACCCTAAAATCCATTGCCCTTGCGATCGCTGTGCAGCGCGCCGCAAGCTTTTTCAGTTCTTCCGCAAACTCTGCGGAGGTCTTTTCCGCCTGCCCCGCGCATTCAGCAAGCGCACATGCCGTTGTGATAAGGCAGGCGAACAGATTCCCGCTGTCAACAGTCGATATGAAGCGCGGACGCAGCAGCGATAAGTCGCGCAGGTTATACCAATTAAAAGGATGCCCATGCCATTTTTCAAGCTTTTCTATGGAATTCACCATGCGTTCAAGGCGCGTGAACATTCCGCGCTCATCGAGCAGATGCATATCATGCGCCGAAACAACAGCCATCAACCCCATGCCGATATTCGTGGGCGAAGTCAGCATTGCCGCGCCGCGATAAGGCTCTTCCTGAAAATTATCGGGAGGAAGCCACGATGTTTTTTCGGTGCAGTTCTGTTCAAAGTACTGCCAAGTGTCAGCAAAAATTTCCGTCAGTCTGCCTCTCTCCGCTGCGGTAAAACGATAGGAATCGGGCTTTTTATCCTTCTTTTCCGCAATCAGCGGCGCACAAAGCCAAAGCACCGCCGTCGCAAGACCCGCCGCTGCCATGCCTGCGGTTTCGCCGTTGTGTATCTGCCGTGCCGCTGCAATTGCCGCAGAAACGGCGGCGGCGAGAACAATTGTTCCGAATGCGGCGCACGGAAACAGTGCCTTGAAATATTCCCTTGTGTTTTGCGGTCTGCTGCGCTCCGCATCCGCCGCTGTCTGCCATTGCAGCATGTTTCGGTGCGAAAAAATCATTCTGTACAACGCACGGCAAACAGCATCCGCATCGCGCAGAGCCGAATAGGGCAGCACCGCAAACTCATACAGCCGACGCCCGGCAAGCAGAACAAGCGGACGAAGTGCGGACTTTCGAAAGGGCAGACGAAGCAGCAGGAATGCGGCTTCCAACAGCAAATCAATGAAAAAAGTCGTTACAGCAAGCAAAAAAAGCGGGCGAAGCCCCAAAACGGCGGCAAGCAGGAATGCGGCGGCGAAGCTTATGCCGCCGAAAGCCGCACGGATATTGAACAGGATCTTTCGCCGCGATACTGCATCAATTCCCGAATTCAGCGGCGGAAACAGGAAGGGGAGGAGCTGCATATCCCCGCGCAGCCAGCGATGACGCCGCTTTTGCCACGGCAGCAATGCGGACGGTTCGCCGTCATAAAGCACAATATCGGCGGCATATGCCGCACGCGCAAAGCAGCCTTCCGCCAAATCATGGCTCAGCACGGTATTTTCCGGGATTTTGCCCGAGACCGAGCGCAGGAATGCATCAATATTGATTATGCCCTTTCCGCCGAAGTTCCCCTCCTCAAAAACATCCCAATTGAAATCGGAAACACGAACGGAATATGCACACATGCCGCTTTCTCCGCTTATCAGCGCGGCAAACCCGCTCTCCGCCGCCGAACGCGATGTTGCCGCCATGCGCGGAGCAATTATGCTGAATCCGAAGGACGGACGCGCCGCACCGTTTTCAAACACGGGAAGGTTGAGCGGATGCGCCGCCGCACCAATCAGCCTGCGCAATGCTCCGTTTGGCATTATCGTGTCCGCATCAAGAACAACAAGAAAGCGGAAGCGTTCTTTTTCGCTGCAAATATCCGGATAATTGCAGCAAAACTCATGCGTATCCCCGTGCGCGGCACAGTCAAGCAGTGCCTCCACCGCGCCGCGCTTACGCTCCCTGCCCATATAAACACCGTCCGCCGAATTGAAAACACGTTCCCGGTGCAGATAATGGAACACCGGCCTTTTACCGGCGCAAAACCTCGAATTCAGGTCATCGATAAGTTTCTTTGCAAGCTCGATCAGTTCCGCTTCTCCTTGCTTTGTTTTCTCGGCGGAATCGGGAAAATCCGCAAGTATTGCAAACTCTGCGCCGCAATTTGCCGCGGCAAAGTCCTGCGCCGCAAGATAATGCGCTTCCAGTGTTTCCGCCGCCTGTCTGACGGACTTTTCGGACGTTATAAGCACCGGAACGGCAACAAGCGTTCGATTTTCCTCCCCGATGCCTCCGCGGAGCGAAAGGCGGGGAAGGGGACGCGGTTTTTTAAACACAGGCATCAGCCGCGCTTCTATTGCAAAAGCTGCCGAAAGTGCGGGCATCAACCCGAATATTACAGTCAATACCGTAAACCACGCACTGACACGGGTATTTGCGGGAAAAAAAGCCGAGCCGAGTCTTCCCGCCGCTGCCGCCGCAGGCACAAGAAGCGCAGCCGCAAGCAATGCTTCAAAAACCGTAAGCAGTGCGCATTTTGCCGAATTTGATAATTTTACGCATTTATGTTTTTGGACATCGGTTCTTTTTCCCGAATCGGAGGGAGCCTTTGCGCCGTGGTCGTTTTTTAATCCTTTTAATCGTTTTTTCTCCGCACGAAGCGCACGAATCAGCTCCGGCTTCCCCTCCGCAAGCAGACTGCAGCCCACAAGAGCGCGGCGCCCCGTCCGCCCCTTTGAAAGTTCGAACGCCTTCCGAACCACGGTCTGTTCCGACGCCGACGTCCGTTCCGAAATTTCGGCAGCGGCATTAAGATAAAGCTGCTGCGTTGACTCATCGGAAGCCGAAAAATCCGCTGCATCCGCCAGCCTGCGGCGGGGTATGTTCAGGGTTTGAATGCACTCCGAAAAATCCGCATCGTCAATTCTTGATAATGCGGCAAGCACGTTCTGCAGAGCTGCCGCGCGCCCGGTTCCGAGTGGGCCATCACCTGCCGTGCATACAATGCCGTACAAAGTCTCCAGCTCCGCCCGCCGAAGCATCGCGGGAAGCAGCTGTATCTCACGCGTTGTCAGGGGTTTGTTTTGCTGGTACTCATCGAAAAACTCAACGACGGAGCCAATGCCCGGTGCACCGCCGCAAAGTTCGCAGAGTTTCTTTGCAAGCACTGCGCAGCGAAGGCTGCCCGCCGCCTCGCCCGCCGCAAAACACGGCAGCCGTCCGAATTTCAAACTTTCCGCTTCCGCTGCGGCAATCCGAAGCTGTTTTTCAACACGATAGTATTCGTTCACGAGCACTTCTCCGACCGCACCGCAAAAAACGCTGCCGGCGGCAAGTGCATAATTCCTGCGATATTCCCCGTTCAACCCGCGCCGCATTTCAAACAGACGCTTTCTGTATGCAGCCCGCTGCGATAAGCCTGTTGTTCTTTTGGTTTCCTCAACCGCGATTTTGCTCAGCTCACGCGCCGCTGCGCCGAGTTCACCGCCGTTTCCGTTTCGCGCTTCCGCAGTCCGCCGACTTTCATTATCAAAACGATTCATTAATCAATACCGAGCCTTCTGTTATTTTCGTGTTTTTTCAATAATGTCTATTATGTCCGAAATGAAATCCGCAATGTACGGCAAATTGCTTTTTGCCAATGCCTGAAAAGCGTAGATTATCACCGCTCCGAGCACCGTCACGCCGACCGCCGTGCCGAAGCCTCGCAGTAATCCTGTCAAAAAAGCACGGCGGAATATCCGTTTTTCATTCGAAGCGTATTGAACATAATCCAAAAAATGTGCTTTTTCAAGTGTATAAGCAAATGAATTTACGGTCCTTTGAAGCTTTGAAACTTCCGATGCGGGGCAGCTTCCGTGTTTGCGGCTCCGCCTGCATTCCGTCTTGCGCACCGTTTTTCGGTTTTCAAACTTTCCTTTTCTCTTCATATCCGTAGAGTCTGCGCAGATGTGCATTATTATTCCCGAAAGGGTTCACGTCGGGGGAGTTTTTCAGATTTTCGTTCATTTTTTCGGTACAGCTGTGTATATTGAAAATGCAAAAGAAAAAAACGGGTGCGAACACCCGTTTTGATGCTGACTCTGTTTTGTTTTCGACGTTTTGCTGTCGGTTCGACAGCGTGCATCGATTTACTGTTCGTCCGCCGTTTTCGAATTCTCCTCCGGCCCATGTTTCGGTTTTGAATCCGAATTCATCTGCCGCGCCGCGCGCAGCATTTCAAGCTCCGCCTTCAACGCCTGCATTTCCGAATAAAGTTCATCAAGAAAAGCATCCACCTGCCCGATATCATAGCCGATGAACGAACGGTTAAACTTTTTGTTGATTATATCTTCACATTCCATAAACGGTTCTCCGAATAAGCCGATGCGGCATTGCGCTGCCGTCGGACAGGTACACTTGTTCGTATGGCGTCAATGCATCCGAACGTGCAGAGGGGCGAACCCCTCCGCAGTCCGGCACTGACTGAGGCAAAACATCCGCATCACTCCCTGAAGCCGTCGGAGCTCCCGATTATATCATAGTTTGCGGGCGCAACCAGAAAAATCCTTGCGGAGACTTTGTAAAGCCTTCCGTCAACGGCATAGCATGCGCCGCTCATAAAATCGAGTATGCGCTGAGCCGTTTCAACTTCGATCTGCTCCATGTTCACGATGACGGGCTTTCTGCCCTTCAGATTGTCGATGATGTTTTGTGTGTCTTCATAGCTGACAGGGCGATAAACGATCATCTTTCCGCAATTGACTCCGGGAAGGCTGACAACATTTCCCGTTGATAAAACGCGGCGTTCCGTGGATTTTTTCCGTTCCTCGGGAACAGTCTCCGTCTCTCGGAGACCGTCCTCCGGTTCTTCGTCGTACTCGACATCGTCCTTGCCGAATCCGATATATTCCATGAATTTGTTTAGGATCTTTGCCATTCGGTATGATTCCTCCAAAAGAATATTCTCCGTTGGCACTTGGAGAAATTGGGCGGCGACAAACTCCGCCCGCGGTGCATCGGCCTAAACCCGCACCCTGCCGTAGTCTCTTGCGCCGAAAATTGCGGAACCTATCCGCAGCATCGTTGCGCCCTCGGCAACGGCAGCTTTATAATCTCCGCTCATGCCCATTGAAAGCTGTTCAGCCGCAAAATTGGGGAAGGAAAACTCTCCCGCTGCAAGGAACAGCTCCCGCATCTTTGCGAAAAAGTACCGTGTTTCGTCCTCATTGCCCGCAGGAGGAACGCACATCAGTCCTTTTACGGAAAGATTCCGCATGTCGGAAACTAACTTAAGTAATTCGGGCAGCTCGCCCGGCAGAATGCCCGATTTTTGTTCTTCACCGCCGATATTAATCTCGATAAGAACGGGCTGGACAAGCCCCGCTTTTTGCGCAAGCCTGTTTATTTCCTCGGCAAGCGCAAGCCTGTCAACAGATTGGATAAGCTCCGCTTTGCCGACAACATATTTCGCCTTGTTCGTTTGCAGCGCACCGATAAAATGCGGCCGAACGCCCTGCGCGGTGAAAAAATCGAATTTATCGCGAAATTCCTGCGCGCGATTTTCGCCGACCTCCGCAAGCCCGGCCTTGAGCGCAGGCAGTATCTCCGCGCAGGTTTTGAATTTTGTTGCGCCCACAAGCCGAATTTCGGAAGGATCGCGGCCGGCTTTGTATGCTGCTTCCGCAATTTCATCGCGAACACGGCGATAATTTTCCGCAGCTTGAGCCGCAGCGGGCTCTTTATTTAACAATTTATCTTCCATAGTTCAAATTTTCCTGTTTTGTTTAAAACTCACGGTATCCAATAGCGAACTCCGACGGCTATCGGCATGTCCTGATCTTCGCGAACGTTTATCACCGCACGTTTGTCATCCGCCGAAAGCACATTAACAAATATGCAGTATTTGCCGTCGCTCAGCAGCAATTCGATATACGGGACACCGTTTTCGAATTGAATCGCTTGTTTGCTGACGCAAATATCGGAAGCATCGAACCGAACCGTCAGCTCAATGCAGCGCGTGTTCAGAAATTCTGTCGGTGCGCCCTCAACCTTCAGAATGTTTACGACTTTTTTGCCGCTCACGATAGGTTCAAGCGCAACAGCGGTATAAGTTCCGTGACCCTTTGCGGCGATTGAATAGCTCCGTCCGCCGACGCAGCGCAAAGCCTCATCCGCGCCGGTCAGAAACACGCAGTACCACTCGTCTCCGCCGACAAGCCTGTATGCCGATGTGTCCGAAGCCGTTGTCCATGCCGCACCGCCCTTGCCCTTTATGACGGATGAAACAAGGTCGCTTGTCAAAATCGAGAGCTTGTCCGCATTGAGCGCGTTTTCGTAATCGTCGAAATAGAAGCTTACGAACCCGGATTCCTGCGAATAAAGCACGTGCCGCTGGGTCTCCACAACCTCCGCAAGCGCATCCGCCTGCGAATAAAGGGCGCGAAGTGTTTCCGTTTCCTGCAAATTTTTGCGCAGGTAATCCGTACGCGATGCAAGCGCATCAAGAAGCTCCGCTTCCTGTCGGCGCACCTCGGCAGAGTTGCCCGCCATGAGTTCCTCAGCAATGTTCTCCTCGAGCAGGGCTATCAATTCATCGTATCCGCGAATGGTTTTATCCCTTGTTTCACCGAGCAGTGCAAGCTGTTCGTCGTAAATTTCGGCATGTTTGCGCATAAGCGCAGCTGCCTGTTCCTCGCTGTATCCGCGGCGATAGATCTGCATTATTTTTGTATCGGGTTCGACCCATGCGCCTTCCTCCGCAAAATAATCCGCAAGATCAAATGCTTCGCTTGTGATAACCTTTTCGTTGCGGACAATAACAGCATTATAATCAACATCAACCGTGACGCTGCCCGTCTCGGCAATGCCTTCGGCACCGCCGCGAACAAGTATCACGAGCACTGCAATGAGAATTGCCGCAAGCAACCCCGCAATTATCCAAAGCGGATTTATCTTTTTTATGCGTTTGCGCTTAAGTTTTATTACGTTGTTTGTGTTCAATTCAACCCCCGGTCGCTCTTTTTGCGGGATCGCCCGCATATTTTCGGCAGGGAAGGCAAGCCTGCGGATGCTTTACTGCACGCTTTCTGCGGGATCGTATCCCGTTTTTGTGCTTTTGCCGTACTGCCTGTTAAAATTTTCTTTATTTTTTTCGCAATACTTGCGATAAAGATCCTCCGCGCTCATTCCTGCCCGCAGGCACATGCTGACAAAGAAGTGAAGCACATCAACCAGCTCGTCCTGCAGGGCCTCGGTGTTGACAGGTCGTTTGTTCTTCCACCATTTGAAGTTGACCTCATCAAGAACCTCGCTCAGCTCGCTTATCATCGCAAGCACAAGCCTTTGTTCCCATTCCTCAACGGAGAAATCCAACCCGCGCCGCGCCGCAATATCATCATTCAGAAGTTTTTGCATTGCAAATATCGCTGCAAGCCTGTCCATGTTTTCGAATGCGGAATATTCGATTCCGCCGTTAAGCACCGATTCCGCCGCATTGCGGCGGTTCTCGGCGGTTTTGTTCATATCTTTTTCCATAGCGTTTTTAAACCTTTTCGGCAGTATCCGTGTTCCCGGGCACTTTTTGCTTCTCAGCGGCGTCCGCGGATGATATCCTCGAGTTCCTGCGCGTATTCGGCAGTTCTTCCGACAAATACGGCGGTCATCTTTGAAAAGTCGCAGACTGTCGGCAGTATCGCACGAATATCGTCAAGTGTCACGGCATCGATCCTTCGGATGATCTCCTCCTCGGAAAGATAGTCCGTACCCATAAGTTCCGTGCGCCCGATTGCGGAAGAATGCGCCGAAGTGTTCTCGCGCCCAAGCAGATAACCCGTTTTCATTTGGTTTTTGCTGCGCACCAGTTCGTCGGAAGTAATGCCTTTTTTGCAAATCTCGCTGTATTCATCCAGCATCAGCTTCAGCACTTCCGCAGTCTGCTTTTCGCCCGTGCCGGCATACAGCGTGAAGTAACCGCTGTTGCGGTAGAAAGACGGAGCGGAATAAACGGAATATGCCATGCCGCGTTTTTCGCGTATGCTTTGGAACAAGCGTGAACTCATGCTTCCGCCAACGGCATTATTCAGCATATAAAGCGGATACTGCCCGTCGGATTCGGCTGCAAACCCGGGGAAGCCGAGGCAGATATGCGTTTGTTCAACATCCTTTTCAAAAAGGTTGAACGACCTTTCCCCGGCGGGGCTGCCGTAATTGAAATCGTGCTTTTCGGCTTTTCCGGTTATTGTAAAAGCATTTTCAACAAGTTCGCGGAAGCGTGCGGGGTCAAAACATCCTGCGGCGGATATTACCATGTTATCCGGCTTGTAGAACTGATTCATGCAGCCCGTCAGCGTATCCCTCGTGAACGCACCGACACTTTCCGCATTGCCGAGAACGGGCATTGCCAGTCTGTCCCCGCTGTAATAGGCTTTGCAAAGCTCCTCATGCGCAAGATCCTCGGGAGAGTCCTCGTTCATTGCGATTTCTTCAAGCACAACGCCCTTTTCGCGCTCAATATCGCCCGGATCAAACTTTGAATTGCAGACAAGATCCGCAAGAATGTCAAGCGCGGCGGGAAGGTTTTCTTCAAGCACCTTAACATAGAAACAGGTGCATTCCTTTGAAGTAAAGGCGTTCAGATTGCCGCCGACAGAATCAATTTCTTCCGCAATATCGGCCGCAGAGCGGCGATACGTTCCCTTGAAGAGCATATGTTCGATGAAATGCGACACGCCCGCTTCCGCAGGTGTTCTTTCAAAAACGGAACCTGCGCCTATCCAGACTCCGACAGAAACGGAGCGATAGTTTTCCATTGTTTCGCCGACGATGCGCAGCCCGTTTTTCAGTGTTTCACGATAAATCATATTCATTGCCTTTTCCTCTTTCTTGAAAAGGCAATGTGCCGGTTTCAGCGCACATAAACCTCCTCAATCATATATTGTACCGCTTACTGAGCCCGCCGTCAACCCCTTTCCCGATATATAGTCC
>ULWL01005916.1_pt1 | contig 14166 bp, 9 predicted proteins | sample 1960171 | NCBI WGS metagenome assembly ULWL01 (sample SAMEA4835807, study PRJEB28245) | human gut metagenome | biome: gut microbiome; material: fecal sample | place: Denmark | collected 2008 | reverse complement strand
TTCCCTGCCGTGTCAACTTCACTTTACATATCCGTTTACATACATAGGCGACGAGAGCTGCCAAATGCTGGACCGTTACGTCTTCCCGGCCGCCGAATCCGCCGCCGACGAAGCAGTTTTCGACGATGACTTTATCTTCCGGCAGGCCCAGCATAAGGGCCGTTTCCCGGCGCGTATCGTAAATGCCCTGATCCGACGAATAGATGAAGACGCCATCATCAAAGGGCATGGCGACGGCACATTCCGGTTCCAGGAAGGCGTGTTCCGTCCACGGCGTCTCAAAGTGATGCGTCACTTTATATTTCGAGGCCGCAATGACAGCGTCGGCATCGCCGCGGACCAGGTGTTCATGGGCCAGGATATTCGTACCGGCCGACGGATGGACCAGCGGAGCCCCTTCTTTCAAAGCGTCGGCGGCACAGGTCAGGGCCGGCAGTTCTTCATATTCGATGTCGACGAGTTTCTTGGCCTGTTCCAGGATTTCCGGCGTTTCCGCAGCCACCAGGGCAATGGCGTCGCCCAGGAAGTGCGTCGTCGAGCCCACAGGGATGAGCGTATCCCAATCGGTCTTCAAGTGGCCGACTTTGACAGAACCCGGGATGTCATCGGCCGTCAGGACACAGACGACACCGGGCAGGGCCTTGGCCTTTTCCGCATGGATGGCCTTGACGACAGCCCGCGGATAGGCGCTGCGGATGGCACTGCCATAACACATGCCGGGCAGGTCGACGGCATCCAGGTCATCCGTATACTTGCCGATACCCAGGACCTTGGCTTTGACGTTGATGCGCTGGCAAGGATCGCCGACACCGCGGTAGCCGCCGCGGACCGGGATTGCCTGGCCTGTGCGCAGCAAGTCCGCTGCCATGGCGATGGCGTCGATAATTTTCTTATAACCCGTACAGCGACAAATATTGTTGCGGATAGCCGCGGCGATTTCCAGCCGCGACGGCGCCGGGTTGGCGTCGATGAGGGCCTTGCCGCACATGACCATGCCGGGGATGCAGAAGCCGCACTGGACGGCGCCGGCTTCGCCAAAAGCATAGACGAAGACATCCTTTTCCCGCTGGGACAGGCCTTCGACAGTCAACACGTGTTTACCAGCCATGCGGCTGACCTTCTGGACACAGGTCTTGGTCGCCTTGCCGTCGATGACGACGGTACAAGTCCCGCAAGCCCCTTCACTGCAACCATCCTTGACGGATTTCAGGCGCAGGTCGTTGCGCAGGACGTCGATGAGTTTCCGGTCCCCATCGGCCTCTATTTCACGGTTGTTTACCCATAGTTTACATAATTCACTCATAATGCCACCTTCCTAATGATCAAGATTATCTTTCATCGCGGACCGATGCAACAGGGTTCCATAGCCGCGTTTTCCACAGAATTGGTTGTCTTTTGCAATGATTTCACCGCGAAGCATAGTCAGCCGGATTATTGCCCGGACGGTCATGCCTTCATATGGCGAATAGCCGCAGGTCGTGTGCAGGTTCTCTTTGGCAAAGGTCCGTTCACCTTTCGGGTCGATGAGGACGAGGTCGGCATCGCTGCCGGGCAGCAGCGTCCCTTTGCGCGGGTACAGACCAAAAAGTTTCGCCACATTGGCACTGGTGACTTGGACGAACCGTTCCAGGGTCAGCCTCCCTTTCAGGACGCCTTCGCTGAACAACAAGGGCATCCGTTCTTCGACGCCGGATACACCGCCGGGACACTGGCGGAAATCACTGACATTCTCCTGTTTTTCAGCTATCGTAAAGGGACAGTGGTCCGTCGCCACCGTCTGTACGGTCCCCTCTGCCAGGGCCTGCCATAAGGCCCGGTTGTCTTCTTCTTTCCGCAGCGGCGGTGCCAGCATATATTTGATGCCTTCCAGGGGGCCGCCCTGGCGGAATTTATCTTCTGTCAACACTAAGTATTGCGGACACGTTTCACTGTAAATATGGCGCTGCCCCTGGCGCCGGGCCAGGCGTATCTGGTCCAGGCTCTCATGGGCCGACGTGTGGACGATATAGACCGGTGCATCGCCGCAAGCCCGGGCCGCTGCCAGGACATTGGCAACGGCTGAGGCTTCGGCTGCGTTAGGCCGCGTCCTGGCCTGTCCGATAGGCTGCAAATCCTGTGGCCCCAGGGAATCCCGCAGGGCGTTGGTAATGCCGTCGCTTTCGGCATGGACCGTAAGCAGTCCGCCATGCTTCTTGATGACCGGCAGGAGCTGCATCAATTCTCTTTCACCGACAGGATAGCCATACGTCGTATAGGCCTTGAAGCTGGGAAACCCTTCGTCGATGAGCTGGCCCAATTCTCGCAGGACCTGATCATCGACGTGCTGGATAACGCCATGGAAGCTATAGTCGACCGGACAGGGTGCCGCCAATTTTTTATACTGTTCAAAAGGATAGCGCAGGGAACAGCCGGCCAGCCCAAAGGCCATATGGTCCAGGATGGTCGTCGTGCCGCCGCAGGCCGCCGCAACGCCGCCGCTGTAAAAGTCATCACAGGCGCGATACTTCGGCGATTGCTGCAAGGCCATATGGGTATGAGCATCGATGCCGCCAGGGCAGACATAGAGGCCATCGGCGTCGATGACTTTTTCATGGCCATTGTGGACAGCCTTTCCCAGGGCCTGAATCTTTCCCTCCCTGACGGTGACGTCAGCCCGGAAATGTTCCCCTTCCAGGCAGACCGTCCCGTTTTTGATGACGTAATCCATGGTTTCCCCTTCTTTCTCTATTCAATCAGCAAATAGCCGTAATCGCGGCAGACCGTTTCCATAAAGGTCCGGATATCTTCTGGGATGGCTTCATCAGCCGTCCCTAAGGTCGTCGACCGGATTTCCCCATCCAGGCGGACCTTGCAGAAGCCGCTGACCTTGTCGATGACGACAAAGCCCTGATTATCACTGTGTTCCAGGTCCTCTTCGTTGGCAAAGAGGGTGAATTTATCTTTATACGGCGCACCGCCCCAGGGACAGAAAGTCCGGCAGTTGCCACATTCATTGCACATATAGTCGACATGGAGGATCTGGGCCTGCATATGGCCCGGTACGGCAATAGCCACATTGGCCCGGTTCGGGCAGACTTCCACACAGACTTCACAGACGCTGTCGCAATGGAGGCAGCGGCCGTCACAACCCGTTTCCGGCGCCGCTTCCAGGAGGCCCCGGCGAGAGTAAACGTCGTTTATATCGGCTGGAATCATGGTATCGACACTGGTCAGCTGTCCCAAAATGGCTTCCGCCGCCTTTTGGCCGTCGGCGATACATTCGACGACAGATGTAGTCTTGCCGTAATGGCCGTCGCCGATGATCGTCAGCCCGTCGATGGCACTGGCCGGAGTATCACCGATTTTCCCTTTGACGCCGCAGGCTGCCAGGATGACGTCATACCCCTGAAGTTCGTCGAGAGAGGCAATCGCCTTGCCGACGACGAGGTGGACACCCATCTTTTCAATAAGGGCCACATCGCGGTCGATAGCTTCCGGCGAAATCTGGCCTTTCTTTTCACATAAGAAGGTCCGCACCAGGCCGCCCGGTTCATCGTTCTTATCGAAGACGGTCACATCGAAACCGCTGCGGGCCAGGAAATATGCAGCCGACAGGCCGGCAGGACCGGCACCGATGACGGCGGCTTTCTTCCCATTAGACGGCGCAGCCTGCAAGGCCGTCATGACATCGGCATAGCCTTTTTCAGCGGCAATCAGTTTATTGCGCCGGATTTCGACAGGGTCATCGCAGAAATTGCGCGTGCAGCTGTTCGTGCAGGTATGGTAGCAGACGGTCCCCGTCGTAAAGGGCAGGGGGTTCTTTTCCAGGATGATCTGCAGCGCCTGGTCATATTTCCCGGCTGCGACGAGGTCCATATAAGCCGGGATATCCTGATGGATAGGGCAGGTCTGGCTGCACGGAGCCATGAAGCAGTCCATCATGGGCAGAGCCTGGTCGTTCTTGCGCTGCTGGGCCTTGGGATCCAGGCGGGCATAGTGGGCATCTCCTTTCGCCTTGGTCAATAAGGCATCCAGGGCATCGACGTTTACACGAGTAAACGACTGACCCATCTTTCCTTCAAAACACTGGGCCAGCTGGGCAAAGCGTTCATAGCCGCCCGGTTTGAGCAGCGTCGTCGCCACCGTGACCGGCCAGATACCCGTCTGGACGATATCGCCGATATTGTGGGCATCGGCACCGCCGCTATAGGAAATCGGCAGGGTCCCGCCAAAGGCTTCGCTCAGTTTCTTGGCCACGTTCATGGCCAGGAAGAACAGGGGCTTGCCGGACATATACATTTCCGTCCCCGGCAATTCATAGCGCGTAATGTCGACGGGGAAGGTATTGGTCAATTTTACGCCAAATACCAGGCCTTCCGCCCGGCCGGCTTCCTGTAGGCGCTTGAGCATGGGCACGGCGTCTTCATACTGCAAGTCGGCCTTGAAATGGCTGTCGTCAAAGACCATATGGCCGTAGCCAAGGTCATCCATGCAGTGGCGGACGAAGTCATACCCCAATAAGGTCGGATTGCATTTGACGAAAGTATTGAGGTGTTTTTCCTTCAGTAAATAGCGGGCAATCCGTTCGATTTCATCGGGCGGACAGCCATGCATGGTCGAGACGGTGACAGAATTGCAGATAGCTGCCGGAATGGCTTCGACGTCTTCGCGGCGGAGCTTCTGGAAGCGGTCCAGATGGGCCAGGAGCCAAGCCTTGCAGTCAGCAAAGGCAGCCGTATGGGACGCATCTTTCAGATTTTCGATGAACGAATCGATCTTCGCCGTCTGGATGCCGGCCAGGTCGTAGCCGACGGACATATTGAATTGCATCCCGTCCGGACTCCCTAAGCCGTATTCGACGGCCATGACGTGGACCAGGAACCAGGCCTTGATATATTCTTCCAGGGCCTTCGGTACGGTCAGCTCCGTCGACCATTCGACGTTATAACATTCATCGTCGGCTTTGATGCACGGCTTGGGGACGGGCAGGTCTTCACCGTCGATTTTCTGGACCGTCTTCAGTTCGAAGAAACGGGCACCGGCCACATAGCCGGCAGCGATATTCTGGGCCAGCTGGGTGTGCGGGCCGGCAGCCGGGCCAAAGGGCATTTCCAAAGGACGGTCAAAGATATGATAAGTCCGTTCCGGGTCGGCTTGTACGTGATGGTGGACGCCGAAAATCGTCCCTGTCGGCGCTTCTGTCAGGACCCAGTTCATTAATTTTCCAAAGGGAATAGATGTCATGCGATCACTCATGATAGATTCCTCCTTATAAATAGCCATTAATGCGTCCGGCCAGGGTAGCAGCGCCTTCGCGGATCTTAGCCATCAGGGCTTCTTCGTCGACACCGGTGAGCTGGCGGTTTTCCATGAGGACTTTACCGTTGGCAATGGTCGTGACGACGTCGTGGCCGTTCATGCCAAACAAGATGTGGCCGTTGATATTTTCTTCATTCATCGGCGTCGGCGCGATGTAATCCATGACGATGACGTCGGCTGCCGCCCCTTCAGCCAGTACGCCTAAGGGCGCTTTGAAATAGCGGTTGGCAATGACCGCATTGTTATAGAACAACATCTGCGGGACTTCCGTCCAGGCGGCCGTAGCGTCGCAGAGGTGATGTTTGTGGAGAATGTTGGCGACTTTATAGGACTCGATCATGTCGTGCGTATAGCCGTCCGTGCCGAGGCCCGTGAGGATGCCGCGGTGTACCATGTCCATCGTCGGCGGGCAGCCGCAGGCATTGCCCATATTCGATTCCGGATTGTGGACGACCATCGTGTCCGTTTCCTTGATGAGGTCCATTTCATGCGGATTGACGTGGATGCAGTGGCCGAGCAGCGTCTTCGGGCCCAGGATATTCCAGTCATAGAGGCGGTCAATGATGCGCTTGCCGTGCTTTTTCAGGCAATCCTGCAAATCTTCGATGCCTTCGGCGACGTGGATATGATATCCCACACCATCCGGTTTATGTTCCGCTGCCAGGGCCATCGTTTCGTCGCTGATCGTGAACTGGGCATGCATACCCATCATGCCGGCGAGCATGTCCGTCGTATCGGCTTGGGCGTGGCGGATCCAGGCTTCATTTTCCAGGACGGCCTGCCGGGCTTTATCCTGGCCGTCGCGGTCAGAAACTTCATAACAGAGGCAAGAGCGGACGCCCAATTCCTGTGCGGCCTGGCCGATGGCAAAGAGGCTGTCCTTGATTTCACCAAAGCTGGCATGGTGGTCGAAGACCGTCGTCACGCCGTTCTTGATACATTCGACATACGTTTCCATGGCGCTCAGGTAGGTCAGGTCATTGGTCAAGTGGCGGTCGATGTTCCACCACAACCCGTCGAGGATGTCCAGGAAGCCCTTAGGCGCATAGCCGTTGATATTCAGGCCCCGGGCCATGGCACTGTAAATGTGTTCATGAGTATTGATGAAAGCCGGCATAATGACGCCGCCTTTGGCATCGATGAAGTCCGCATCGGGGAAAGCCCTGCGTATTTCGGCGGTCTGGCCGACGCGGCAGATCTTCATCCCGTCCATGGCTACGGCGCCATCGGGAATATATTGATTCTTGGCATCACGCGTGATAACGTGTCCATTTCCGACGATTAACATATGAATTACCTCCTTCTAACATATGTATAAACCATAATCCGTTATAAGTTCTTGCGTTTTGTTCATGATATTTTTGTCATTCCCGTATCTATCTTAATAGTACCTTCTTCCGACCGACCTGTCAAATTTTTTTTAGCCTAAAATTTTTTTATTATCTTTTTGTTATAACTCGACGGGAAAGATGTTTTTTCGACATACCTTTTTTGGCTTGAAACCGTTGATTTATCGCGAAAATATGATATATTAACAGTACCTAAAAATTTTTTAGCAGGCGAGCTAATAAACTGTTTTGACGGTACGCAAGTTAAGAGAATCGTTGTTTTATAAGAGAGGGGTGCCCCTATGTTAGATGATGTTGTACTGAACTTCTTACGCCATTTGGCCAAAGGCCTGGCTGACCAATTCGGCCCGAACTGTGAAGTCGTCATCCATGACCTGAGCGATAATTACAAAGAAAATTCCATTGTAGCCATTGAAAACGGCCACGTCACCAACCGCAAAGTCGGCGATGGCCCGTCCATGGCCGTCCTCGATGCCCTGCGCAGCGAGCCCGACAAACTCCAGGACCATACGAGTTACCTGACCAAGACTAAAGACGGCCGCATCCTCAAATCGACGACCATCTATATCCGCAATGAAAATCAAAAAGTCATCGGCATCTTCTCCATCAACTACGACATTACGGAATTGATGATGGTTGAAAATGCCATCAAGCCGCTCATCTCCGTCGCTTCCAAAGAAGAACAGGTCAGCCCGATTCCTCAGAACGTCACGGACCTCCTGAACGAACTCATCGAAGAATCGACGCGACAAGTTGGTAAGCCCGTCCCTCTCATGACCCGGGAAGACAAGATCAAAGCCATCAAGTTCCTCAACGACCGCGGGGCTTTGCTGATCACCAAGGCCGGCGACAAAATCTCCAAACACTTCGGCATCTCCAAATACACCCTGTACAGCTACATCGACAGCAGTGAAGAGTGAGATTAGTGGCTAGTGGCTTGTGGCTAGTGGCTAGCATCGTAGGGGCCGCCCAAAGGGCGGCCCTTTTCCTATGCCCAAATGTAACAGCTTCCTTTCATGTCTTGCAAAAAAAGTGTAGGTGCCTAACAAATTTTTAGCTTTCTCCTATTGCAAATCTGCAAGGTCATGTTATACTCTAGGTATACAAAAACTTTTAGATTTACTAAAATATTTTTTTCAGTTTATCTCAGGAGGTACGGATGATGAAGAAAGATATGAAATGGGCTATGAACCATCTGCCCAAATCAGACGATAAAAATTTACCGATTATGTCCCTCAATGAAATCGCCAAGGCCCGGACATTCCACCAGAGCTTCCCGCAATACAGTGAAACGCCCTTGACTCAGCTCACACAGATGGCCCGGTATTTAGGCTTAGGTTCGATTTTCGTCAAAGACGAATCGTACCGCTTCGGCCTCAACGCCTTCAAAGTCCTGGGCGGTTCCTATTCCATGACCAAATACATCGCCAAGGAAACGCACCGCGACGTATCGGACCTGCCTTATGAAGTCCTGACTTCGGATAAACTCCGCCAGGAATTTGGCCAGGCCACCTTCTTCACGGCCACCGATGGCAACCACGGCCGCGGCGTTGCCTGGGCGGCTCAGAAGCTGGGCCAGAAAGCCGTCGTCCACATGCCGAAAGGCACGACTCAGACGCGGCTGGAAAACATCAAGAGGCTCGGCGCCGACGTCGACATCCTCGACCTCAACTATGACGACTGCGTCCGCCAGGCGGCTAAAGAAGCCGCTGCCACGCCGCACGGCGTCATGGTCCAGGATACGGCCTGGGACGGCTACGAAGAAATCCCTTCGTGGATCATGCAGGGCTACGGTACGATGGCCATGGAAGCTGGCGAACAGCTGAAAGCGCAGGGCATCGAACGGCCGACGCACATCTTCGTCCAAGCCGGTGTCGGTTCCCTGGCCGGTGCCGTCGTCGGCTACTTCGCCAATCTCTACAAAGACAACCCGCCGAAATTCATCGTCGTCGAAGCATCGGCCGCAGCCTGCCTGTACAAAGGCGCCGCAGCGGGTGACGGCAAGCCCCGCATCGTCGGTGGCGACCTGGATACCATCATGGCCGGCCTGGCCTGTGGCGAACCGAATACGATTTCCTGGGACATCCTCAAGAATCACGTCACGACCTTCGTAGCTGCCGATGACCCTATCACGGTCCGCGGCATGCGGATGCTGGCAGCGCCCCTCAAAGGCGATGCGCCCATCGTATCCGGTGAATCCGGTGCCGTTCCCTTCGGCACGCTGGCTACGATTATGTTATCCGACGAATGTAAAGATATACGCGCTGAGCTCGGTCTCGATGACCGCTCCCAGGTCCTGGTCTTCTCGACCGAAGGCGATACGGATCCGGAACGGTATAAGAACATCGTCTGGCGAGGATTAAATAAATAAAAACATTATATTAAGATATAGGAGTGATTTTCATGACAGTACCGTACGAAAAAATCAAAGAGGCTGCTAAAGGCTATGAACAGGATATGACCCGCTTCCTCCGGGACATCGTCAAATTCCCCGGCGAAAGCTGCGGCGAAAAGGAACACATCGACCGTATCGCCGAAGAAATGCGCAAACTCGATTTCGATAAAGTAGAAATCGACCCCATGGGCAACGTCCTGGGCTACATGGGCACCGGCAAGACCCTCATCGGCTTCGACGCCCATATCGATACCGTCGGCATCGGCAACAAAGCCAACTGGAACTTCGATCCCTATGAAGGCTTTGAATCGGAAACGGAAATCGGCGGCCGCGGCACGTCGGACCAGCTCGGCGGCATCGTATCCGCCGTCTACGGTGCCCGCATCATGAAAGACCTGGGCCTCTTGTCCGATAAGTACACCGTCCTGGTTACGGGTACGGTCCAGGAAGAAGACTGCGACGGCCTTTGCTGGCAGTATATCATCAACGAAGACAAGGTCCGCCCGGAATTTGTCGTTTCTACGGAACCGACAGACGGCGGCATCTATCGCGGCCAGCGCGGCCGTATGGAAATCCGCATCGACGTCCAGGGCGTTTCCTGCCACGGCAGTGCCCCCGAACGCGGTGACAACGCCATTTACAAGATGGCCGACATCCTCCAGGACGTCCGGGCCCTCAATGAAAATGACGCCGCCGACACAACGGAAATCAAAGGCCTGGTCAAGATGCTCGACAAAAAATACAACTCCGAATGGGAAGAAGCCAACTTCCTCGGCCGCGGTACCGTCACATGCTCCCAGATTTTCTACACCTCGCCGAGCCGCTGCGCCGTCGCCGACTCCTGTGCCGTATCCCTCGACCGCCGCATGACCGCTGGCGAAACGTGGCAGAGCTGCCTCGATGAAATCCGCGCCTTGCCGAGTGTCCAGAAATACGGCGATGACGTCAAAGTCAGCATGTACGAATATGCCCGCCCGAGCTACACCGGCCTGACCTACCCCATCGAATGTTACTTCCCGACCTGGGTCATCCCGAAAGACCACAAAGTCACGAAGGCCCTGGAAGAAGCTTATACATCTCTCTTCGGCGACAGCCGTATCGGTGCCGCTGAAACGGAAGCCATGCGCAAAGCCCGTCCCTTGACGGATAAATGGACTTTCTCGACCAACGGCGTTTCCATCATGGGCCGCAACGGCATCCCCGTCATCGGCTTCGGCCCTGGCGCAGAAGCCCAGGCTCATGCCCCCAACGAAAAGACATGGAAACAGGACCTCGTCACCTGTGCCGCCGTCTACGCCGCTCTGCCTTCTGTATACACCGATAAATAATCACATCCCATAACGATTAAAAGGAGACTTCCCTATGAAAACCTTACAGGACTACATCGATAAATTAAACGCCCTCAACTTCAAAGATATGTATGAAAACGACTTTTTCCTCACCTGGGACAAGACCGATGACGAACTGGAAGCCATCTGGGTCCTGGCCGATGCCCTCCGTTTCATGCGGGAACACAATATTTCCACCAAAATCTTTGAAAGCGGCTTAGGCATTTCCATCTTCCGCGACAATTCGACGCGTACGCGCTTCTCCTTCGCCTCGGCCTGCAATCTCCTCGGCCTGCAGGTCCAGGACCTGGACGAAAAGAAGAGCCAGATTGCTCACGGCGAAACGGTCCGCGAAACGGCCAACATGATTTCCTTCATGGCCGACGTCATCGGCATCCGCGACGATATGTACATCGGCAAGGGCCATACGTACCAGAAAGAAGTCGTCGACTCCGTCACCCAGGGTTATAAAGACGGCATCCTCGAACAGAAGCCGACCCTGGTCAACCTCCAGTGCGACATCGACCATCCGACCCAGTGTATGGCCGACGCGGCCCATATCATCCATGAAATGGGCGGCCTGGAAAACTTGAAAGGCAAGAAAATCGCCATGACCTGGGCCTACTCCCCGTCCTATGGCAAGCCCCTCTCGGTCCCGCAGGGCGTCATCGGCCTCATGACCCGTCTGGGCATGGACGTCGTCCTGGCTCATCCCGAAGGCTATGAAGTCATGCCGGACGTCGTCGACGTCGCCAAAAAGAATGCCGAAAAATCGGGCGGCTCCTTCCGCATCACCCACGACATGGCCGACGCCTTCAAAGACGCCGACGTCGTCTATCCCAAGAGCTGGGCTCCCTTTGCGGCTATGGAAAAACGGACGAATCTCTACGCCGCTGGCGACCAGGCCGGCATCGATGCCCTGGAACAGGAACTGCTGGCTCAGAACGCTCAGCACAAAGACTGGTGCTGCACGGAAGAATTGATGAAGACCACAAAAGACGGCAAAGCCATGTACCTCCATTGCCTGCCGGCCGACATCAACGATGTCAGCTGTGAAGACGGCGAAGTCGAAGCCTCCGTCTTCGACCGCTATCGCGATTCCCTCTACAAAGAAGCCAGCTACAAGCCCTATGTCATCGCTGCCATGATTATGCTGGCCAAATGCCAGGATCCGGCTCAGACCTTGAAAGCATTAGAAGAACGCGGCATCCTGCGCAAAATGAAATAACCTGACCGTCAAAGGTGCCGGTCCTCCGGACCGGTGCCTTTTTCATTCCCCTATCATGCGTTTTACTCATCATTTATAAAACTTTTGTACACATAAAAGGAGAATTATCATGACCGAGAAAAAGAAACGTATCGTCATCGCCCTCGGCGGCAACGCCCTGGGAAATACACTGCACGAACAGATGCTGGCCGTCAAGACGACAGCCAAGGCCATCGTCGATCTCATCCAGGAAGGCTGTGAAGTCATCGTCGCCCACGGCAACGGCCCGCAGGTCGGCATGATCAACCACGCCATGGCTGCCCTGAGCCGGGAAGATCCGAACCAGCCCAACACGCCGTTGTCGGTCTGCGTCGCCATGAGCCAGGCTTACATCGGCTATGACTTGCAGAATGCCCTGCGCGAAGAAATGTACAACCGCGACATCTTCGACATTCCCGTCGCTACCATGGTCACCCAGGTCCGCGTCGACCCGGAAGACCCGGCTTTCAAGAATCCGTCGAAACCGATTGGCCATTTCATGACTAAAGAACAGGCGGAATACGCCGCCAAAGAATACGGCTACATCGTCAAGGAAGACGCCGGCCGGGGCTGGCGCCGCGTCGTCGCTTCGCCGCTGCCCCAGGAAATCATCGAAATCGACGCCATCGACACCCTCGTCGAATCGGGACAGCTGGTCATCGCCTGTGGCGGCGGCGGTATTCCCGTCATGCGTCACGGCAACCACCTCAAAGGGGCCAGCGCCGTCATCGACAAGGATTTCGCCAGCGAACGCCTGGCCGAAGACCTCCACGCCGATTACCTCATCATCCTGACAGCTGTCGAAAAAGTGGCCATCCACTTTGGTCAGCCGGACGAACAGTGGCTGTCGGAAATGACCACTGACGAAGCCCGGCAATATATGGCACAAAATGAATTTGCCCCCGGCTCGATGCTGCCCAAAGTCCAGGCCGCCGTCAAATTCGCTGAATCCCGTCCCGGCAGGACAGCCCTGATAACACTGCTCCAGAAAGCCAAAGATGGTATCCTCGGAAAGACGGGGACTCGTATTTACCGAGCTTAAAGGAGGCGCATCATTGTGGAAAAAATGCCTATTTCAAACAGTCGGAGCGCCTCGCTCTTTTCCATGGATGGCATCCCTCATTTCTTTGAAGCTCTGCCCCTGGCCCTGCAGCACGTCGTCGCCATGATTGTCGGCTGTGTCACGCCAGCCATCATCGTCGCCGGTGCCGCCGGCCTGTCTCAGCCTGACCGGGTTCTGATTATCCAGGCCTCGCTCATCGCCGCTGCCATCGGCACGCTGCTGCAACTTTACCCCATCGGGCGCCGGACAGGGATCCATTTCGGTGCCGGTCTGCCGGTCATCTTTGGTGTCAGCTTTGCCTACGTACCGACCATGCAGACCCTGGCCAGCGAGTACGGCATCGCTGCGATTCTAGGAGCTGAAGTCTTTGGCGGTCTCTGTGCTATCCTCGTCGGCCTGAGCATCCATCGTATCCGTAAATTCTTTCCGCCCTTGGTCGCAGGGACAGTCGTCTTTACCATTGGCTTATCCCTGTACCCCATCGCCATCAACTACATGGCCGGCGGCGTGGGCAGCCCGACTTACGGCAGCTGGAAAAACTGGGTCGTCGCCTTGTTTACACTCGTTGTTGTGACATTTTTCACACACTTTGGTAAAGGCCTGCTGCGCCTGGCTTCTATCCTCGTCGGCATCCTGGCCGGCTATATCCTGGCCCTGGCCATGGGCATGGTCCAATTCGACAACGTCATGACAGCCGGGTATTTCGAAATGCCCCAAGTCTTACACTTTGGCTTAGAATTTGACCCGCCTGCCTGCATCGCCATTTCCCTGCTCTTCGTCATCAACTCCATCCAGGCTATCGGTGACTTCTCGGCCACCACTTCCGGAGCCATGAACCGTCAGCCCACATCAGATGAACTGCACGGTGCCATCTTGGGACTGGGGGCGACTAGTATCCTCGGTTCCGTCCTCGGTTTCCTGCCGACAGCCTCTTTCAGCCAGAATGTCGGCATCGTCACGACGACGAAGGTCATCAACCGGGCTACGCTGGCCCTGGCGGCTATCATCATCCTCATCGCCGGTATAGTTCCTAAATTTTCCGGTCTCTTGACGACCATCCCCTATGCTGTCCTCGGCGGGGCTACGGTCTCCGTCTTCGCATCCATCGCCATGACCGGTATACGCCTGGCTCTATCCGATGGAGCGACACCGCGCAACATGTCCATCATCGGCCTGGCCGTCGCCATGGGTATGGGATTGTCAGCCGCGCCGCAATCGCTTTATCTCTTCCCGGACTGGGTGACGACCATCTTCGGCAAAGCGCCCGTCGTTGTAGCCTCGATGATTGCCATCAGCTTGAACCAGATTTTACCGAAACGCCACGGTAATCCCACAACCTGAACCCTCTCCACTTTCCATATTGACAAAACACCTCCGCCCAGCTATTCTGGAAACGGAGGTGTTTTCATGAAGAAAAATCAGCTGATTGCCACAATGCTCCTAGGATTGTGTCTGCTCCCTGGCCTGACACTGGCCCAAGGACAGAC
>ULWL01055882.1_pt1 | contig 14614 bp, 9 predicted proteins | sample 1960171 | NCBI WGS metagenome assembly ULWL01 (sample SAMEA4835807, study PRJEB28245) | human gut metagenome | biome: gut microbiome; material: fecal sample | place: Denmark | collected 2008 | reverse complement strand
TTCTTTTTTAAGAGGGAGAAGCCTAACATAGTACTCTTCAAAAAGGTATATTATCACAAACATCAAACTACTGCAAGCCCTTTATTTATGCCGGTTTGCAGACTTTTAAAATCTGCAATTTTTGCATAAAATAACACCTTATAAGGTGTCTATATTGTTTGGTAATAGTTTTTCTAAATAGTTTAATATGTCTTCTTTAGAATACTTGTTATCGGTAATCCATTCGATGCCAACATTAGTAATTGCTCCTATATAAAATTTAGCAACAATGTCAACAGGGATAGTTCCTTTATTAAGTCCTGATTCTTGAACTCTTTTTTTGATATCTTTATTAACAACATCAGATATAATATCCATCATAACACCATTACGATTATTTACCATGATTGCTGAATATATATTTTTCTTATCTTCAATATGAGTAAGCAATAACTTAAGCATTTCCATATAATATTCCTTAGTATTCAAATTATTATCATTGGTATCTAAATAAGAAGTCAAACTATCTTTAAATGTATCCAAAAAGTCAACTAGGAATTCATACTTATCTTCATAATGCGCATAGAAAGTAGATCTATTTACTAAAGCTCTTGAACATATTTCAGATACTTTTATTTCTTCAAATGTTTTTTCTCTCATTAAATCTACCAGTGCCATATAAAGCACTTTTTTTGTTTTAATAATTCTTAAATCTTGTTTTTCATTTTTCATAATTCACCACACCAACATTATATCTAATTATATACTTTTTGCAAGATAATTAGCACTTTGTTGCTTAAATGCGCATACAAAACAATCAAATTGTTGGATTACATACAAAATAGCAAATTAATAGTGCCTTTTTAAAATCTGTAGTCATATAATGTTTAGCGAGGTGAAAGAAATGAATAAGTTTAGTGATTTTATTACTAAGCATAGTAAAAATATTTTGATTATTACTATAGTTTTATTAGTATTTTCATTTATTGGTATGAAGATGACTAAGATTAATTATGATATTTTAGTTTATTTACCAAATAATTATGAAACAATTAAAGGACAAAATATTTTAACTGATGAATTTAAAATGGGATCTTACTCAATTGCAGTAGTTGAAAATGCAAATGCAAAAGAATTACTTGCAGTTGAAGATAAGTTGCGTGGTGTCGATGGAGTAGGTGAAGTTTTCTCTATCTATGATGTGTTTGGAACTAATATTCCTCTTGAAGTGCTTCCTAGTGAAGTAAGAAATAAAGTTCATAAAGAAAACACAGATGTATTATTTGTTACATTTCTAGAAAGTACTAGTAATGAAAAAACAATTGATGCAGTAAGAGAAATTAGAAATATCACCAGTGATAATTACATGTTTGGTGGTATGAGCTCAATGGTTCTTGATACAATGGAGTTATCTGAAAAAGAGATAACAATATATGTAGCAATTGCAGTCGTACTTTGTTTACTTGTCTTAGAGCTTTCCCTAGATAGTTACTTAGTACCATTATTATTACTTTTAAATATAGGTGTATCAATTATCTTTAATCTAGGTACTAACATATTTTTAGGAGAAATATCTTACATTACAAAAGCCCTTGTTGCAGTACTTCAGTTAGGTGTTACAACAGACTTTTCCATTTTCTTATACCATGCTTACGAAAGTAAAAAAGGTAAGATGAAAAAAGAAGAAGCCATGAAACTTGCTATAAAAGAAACATTTACTTCAGTAATTGGTAGCTCAACAACCACCATTGCTGGGTTCCTAGTATTATGTACAATGAGTCTTACTTTAGGTAAAGATTTAGGTATTGTTATGGCAAAAGGTGTACTTCTTGGTGTTATTACCGTTTTAACAATTTTCCCAGCACTTTTACTTGTATTTGATAAGTGGTGTGAAAAAACTAGTCATAAAGTAATTACTCCTAAATTTGATAAATTTAACAACTGGATAGTTAAAAGACATAAAATAATCTTTGCAATATTTATTTTATTACTTGTACCTATTTATTTAGCTAATAATAAAGTTAATGTTTATTACAAAATAGATAAGACATTACCAGACACTTTAGAAAGTATTAAAGCAAATAATATTTTAAAAGATGACTACAACATAGTAAGTCCAGAAATCATTTTAGTAGATAGTAATATGAAAACTGGCACTATAAATAATATGATTAGTGAAATTAAAAAGTTATCAGGTGTAGACTTAGTACTATCGGCTAGTGAACTAAGTGATTATGGTATCACAACAAACATGCTTGAAGATAAAACTAGTATGTTTAAAAGTGATAAATATCAAATGATTTTAGTAAACTCTTTATATGAAGTTGCTAGTGATGAATTAAATGATGAGATAGATGATCTTAATAAAATAGTCAAAAGTTATGATAAAAATGCCATAGTTGCTGGCGAAGGACCTCTTATGAAAGACCTTATTACAACTAGTGATACAGACTTTAATAATGTTAATGGCTCTTCTATAGTATGTATCTTTATAATCTTATTTATAGTACTAAAATCATTTAGCTTGCCATTCTTACTTATTATAGCAATTGAAGCCGCAATATGTATGAATATGAGCATCTCATACTTAAGTGGAGTTACACTTCCATTTGTTGCTCCAATAGTTTTAGGAACAATACAGCTAGGAGCAACCATTGATTATGCAATCCTTATGACAACAACATACTTAAATAATCGTAAGACTATGGATAAAAAAGAAGCAATACTTAGTACTCTTAATAATTGTGGAAGCTCAGTATTCATTAGTGGCTTATGCTTCTTTGCAGCAACATTTGGCGTAGGAGCATATTCAAAATTAGAAATGGTTGGATCCCTATGTACTTTAATTAGTAGAGGAGCAATCCTTAGTATGATAATAGTTATTACAGTATTGCCAAGTATACTATTAATCTTTGATAAATTAATTGGTAAAACAATGTTAGGAAAGGATAATTTTATGAAAAATAATAAAAAAATTATTACAAGTATATTTTTAGCTGGAGCTTTAATGATGCCACTTAGTGCAAACGCTTTAACTAAAAATGAAACAGTTTATGGAAAATTAAACCCAGATGGAAGTGTTAAGTCTAGTTTTGTTAATGAAGAACTACTTAATACAGGTAATGGAACAATAAATGATATTACTAACTTAGAAGACATTATAAACTTAAGTGGTAATGAATCATTTAACCAAAAAGGAGATAAGATAACCTGGGAAGGACTAGGAAATAATATTTTCTACCAAGGTAAATCTTCAAAAGAACTACCAGTTAGTGCTAACATCACATATAAATTAGATGGTAAAGAAATAGAACTTAAAGAACTAGCTGGTAAAAGTGGTAAAGTTACTATTGAAGTTAAATTTACTAATAACTCTAGAAGAAGTGTTAATGTTAATGGTTCTAGAGAAACTATGTATACACCATTTGTTGTAATGAGTACATTTACTCTAGATGATAGTGCTAAAAATATTAATGTTAGTAGTGGTAAAGTAATTAATAATGGTAAAGTTAACATGGTGGCAGCTCTTAGCACACCAGGTTTATCAGATAGTTTAAAATTAAGTGAGTTATCAAGTCTTAATAAAGTTACTATTACTTACGATACAGATAAGTTCTCACTAGGAACTGTATATATGATGATAACTCCTAAATTAATTAGTTCTAGTGACATATCATCATTATCAAATATTACTTCAGTAACAGATAAATTAAACACTTTAAATGATGCAATTAATGCATTAGAGTCTGGTGCAAGCTCACTAGAATTAGGAACCAAGAATGCATCTGAAGGATCTATTAAACTTAGCATATATTTAGATAAACTATATAGAAGTTCAGTTGCTTTAAGTAACGGATCTATATCATTAGATGATGGCGTTAAAACACTTTCTAAAGAACTTTCAAGTATATCAAATATTTTAGGAGATAACTCTGAAGATATTACTAAAATGCAAATGCTATTAGAAGCAGATAAAAACACAATAAACTTATTAAAAACAAATAATGAAAAAATTAAAACTACTTATGCTACTGCGGAACTTAAAGATAAAGAATATATAGACTTACTTAAGGCAGGTAATGCAGGTCAAAATGAATTATTTAAAGTTAAATACGAGTATGAAAATCATTATAATTCTAACTTACAAATAATTGGCCTATTAGAACAAAATGTAGCAGCAATTGAGAAAACCCTAGCAACTTTTGATGGATTAAACAAGAAAGTTAATGCTATGCTTCCTGCCCTTAATAAAGGCTTAGAAGATTTAAATAAAGGTACCGAAGACTTAAAAACTAATACAGCAATGCTTGCAGAAGGAGTAAAAGAACTTGCATCTAATGGTAAAGCACTTGCATCCGGCTTAGAAGAGATATCAAGTGGTATGACTGAACTATCAGAAGGCATTAAAAAGTTAGACAATGAAGGAATTAAACCAGTTACAGATAAAGTTAATAATATGTTAGTACCAACAGCATATAGAGCAAAAGAACTAGTTAAATTAGGTGAAAGTTATACTTCATTTGCTGGTAGTAATACTACTGGAGAGACTAAATTCATTTATGTAATGGATGGTATAGAATCTAAAGAAGAAGTTAAAACTACTAGTACTGAAACCGAGAAAGATAACCTTTGGACAAGAATTAAAAATATATTCAAATAGAAAAAGGCTTGTATAAAACAGGCCTTTTGTAGTATAATCAAGTTAAGGAAGAATACTAACCCCTGAAAGTTAGGCTTCTCCAAATTGTTGTTTTTGAAAAAGCTAATACTTAAAGGAATAGTTAGCTTTTTCTTTTTATTTATTAACACTTAATAGTAATAACTAGAATAATAAGAAAGATTATTAGGACTATCAAATAAGAAATAATTTCTTTAATCTGTTTCATCTTTTCATCACTCCCTTCTTAATAGATGGGAGAAGCCTAACATAGTGTTCTTCGAAAAAATATACTAACATAATACGGATATTAATTCAACCTATAATAAAACATTTTATCTATTGATTAAAAAACTCTTTTATTATAAAATACTATTAGATAGAAAGTAGGCAGGTGTTAATGAAAAACAAAAAAGAAACACTTTTAATACTAACAATACTAATAACAATATGTATAATAATATTTAATAGAGACAAACTATACGAAGCAAAATATACAGCACCAAAAGATACTCTCTTAGCAATAACAATTAATGGTGAAATAAGCACAACATTTCCAACAACTAACGCATATACTGGAACAGTAGAATGTACTACAGGAACAGGTAAAGTAGAATGGAATGGAACAAAATGGGTTCTTACTACAAATGGAATAACAAAAGGAAGTACTAAATGCAATGCTATTTTTAAACAAACACTAAGACAATCAATTCTAGCAAATAATGAAGTTAAGACTCCACTTACAACGCCAGGAAAAGAAGTAAGTGCACATACAAAAGATGATGTCGAAAGCCAAACTACAAGTGTATCATCAACATATCAAGCATATTATTTTACTTATGGTACAGGATATACTGCTAATGGTTCGAAATTTAATTTAACTGGAACAGCAGTGACAAGTGATACATATGCAAATTCATATTCTAGTTTAGTTGGTAAATATTTTGTTAGTTCATCAGCCTCTAGTAATGGTTCAAGTACAGCAGGAACAATGAAAACAACAACTAATTTAAGTAGTGTATACTATGTAGTAAGTGCTACTTCGAGTAGTTATACATATAAACGAATAACATCAAATAAAAATACAACTGAGGCTTTACTTGCTAGTACAGAAGATGATTATGGTACATCATACTACTTTAGAGGAGCAGTAAAAAATAACTATGTAGAGTTTGCAAATAAATGCTGGAGAATAGTAAGAATAACAGGTGATGGTGCAGTAAAACTTGTTCTTCATAATGATAATACTACAAAAGCAGCTAATCCTTGTTCAGCAGCAAATAATAGTACAACAGCGGCATTTGCAAGATATTCTGGAAGTACTTACAATACATTGTTTAATACGAATTATGATGACAACACATATATTGGATTTATGTATGGAACTGCTGGTTCATCTGATTATGCAAGTACACATGCAAATACTAATAAAAGTACAATACTTACAAATTTAGAAACTTGGTACACAAATAATTTGGCATCATATGAAAGTAAACTAGCAGATACAATATGGTGTAATGATAAGAGTACAAGAAGTGGTGATCTTGGTTATGGAACTAATGTAACATATTATGGAGCAAATAATAGATTGGCTTCTACTAATCAACCAACATTAAAATGTCCAAATGATAATAATGGTGGAAAGTTATCTAAATTTACTGTTGATGATACAACAAATGGAAATGGTAACTTAAGTTATAAAATCGGATTATTAACAGCCGATGAAATCGCATTTTCTGGGTCAATATATGGTAATTATAATCGTTCTACATATTTACAAGAAAATACAGGAACTACACTGTGGTGGTCTTTGTCGCCTGAATACTTCGGTAGAGATGACGCTCGCGTTTGGTATTGGGGCTCGGGCTACTTGAGCAGCAGCAGCGTGGGCCGCAACGATGGGTTGCGCCCCGCCATTTCTCTTGTATCTTCGACTACAATTTCTGGTGGTTCTGGCACCTCAGAAGATCCTTATATTGTTGAGTAGGTTTTATGGAAAGATTTTATAGATATTTATGTGAATGTATATTTATAGCTATATTTGCTTTTGTTATATTTAATAATAAGAGTGTTAGTTATGGTATAGATGAGGTTCCTTTATATAATGGGGAACCTTATGTTGTTATTGATAATAATGAGCCTTCTTTTAGTGAACTTGTCAAAGATTCTTTTGAACTTTATAGTGATTTAGATTCACTTGGTAGATGTGGCGTTGCTTATGCTAGTATTGGACCTGATTTGATGCCGACTGAAAAAAGAGGATCTATTGGCAGTGTTAAACCTAGTGGGTGGCATACAGTTAAGTATGATATTGTTGATGGTAAGTATTTATATAATAGGTGTCATTTAATTGGATACCAGTTAACTGGACAAAATGCTAATCCCAATAATTTGATTACTTGTACTAGAGAGACTAATAGTAAAACTATGTTAGAGTTTGAAAATAAAGTTGCTAGTTATATTAAAGAAACTGGTAATCATGTTATGTATAGAGTTACACCTAAGTTTTATGGAGATAATTTAGTTGCTAGTGGAATTGAGATGGAAGCTAAAAGCGTTGAAGATAATGGTGCTGGGCTTAAATTTCATGTTTATGTGTATAATGTAGAAACAGGAATTGATATAGATTACAAGACTGGAGAAAGTAGTTTGTCAAATTAGTGTATATTTTCTTTCAGTTTTGTTTTTCTTTTTTTAATTTTGTATTATATTAAGAATGTGTAGGAGAGGTGATTTATATGTTATATCCATCTGTTGATAAAATATTAAATCAGGTCGACTCAAAGTATAAGCTAGTTCATGTGATTGCTGAGAGAGCGAAACAAATTCAGGAAACTGGATGGTTACAAATGAAAGAAAGCGATTATAAGAATAAGAAGGAATTAGGTCGTGCTTTAGAGGAAGTAGACGCTGGTTTAATTAAAATTAAGTAAGCAAAGTGCTTATTTTTTTTTGAAATAATAAGAAAATAGGGTATAATAAGATTTAGGTGAGGATATGAAAAAAGTTATACTTGTTGATGGAAATAATTTAATGTTTAGAAGTTATTATGCGACTGCTTATACTGGAAATATTATGAAAAATAGTAAGGGTTTTCCAACTAATGCTTTGTATGGTTTTACTTCAATGATTAATAAAATTATTGAAGAAGAAAAACCAGAGTATATGGCAGTTGCTTTTGATATTGGTAAAAATTTTAGACATGAGAAGTATGATCATTATAAAGAAGGAAGAAGAGAGACACCAGAAGATTTAAAAGTTCAAATGCCTTATGCTAGGAAGATACTTGAAGCAATGGGGATCAAACATTATGAAGTAGAAAATTTTGAAGCAGATGATATTATTGGTACTATTGCATCTATGGCTGATAAGGATCCTGAGTTTGATGCCACAATTGTTTCTTCAGATAGAGATTTATTACAATTAATTAGTGATGTTGTTGATGTTAAACTTTTAAAACAAAAAGGTTTTATTAGATATAATAGAGAAACTTTTAAAGATGATTATGGAATTGAACCAATTAGAATTATTGATTTAAAAGCGTTAAGTGGAGATGCTTCAGATAATGTGCCTGGAGTTAAAGGTATTGGTGAGAAGACAGCCTTAAAGTTATTACAAGAATATGGTACTTTGGAAAATATTTATGCTAATATTGATTTAATTAAAGGGGCTACTCATGATAAGTTAGTTAATGATAGAGATAGTGCTTTCTTTAGTAAAGATATATGCACTATATATAGAGAAGTTCCCTTAAATGATACTTTGGATAACATGAAATACACAGGACGAAGAGACAGCTTAGACGAATTATTTGCTGACTTAGAGTTCTACTCATTTTTAAAGAAAATACCAAAAAAGCAAGTAAAAACTGATGTAAGTTTCAAAGAACTTAATGAAGTTAGTGAAATAAATATAGAAAAACCGGTTTCTTACTATATTGAGTGTGATAAAGAAAACTACCATTTAGGCAAAATAATTGGTATGGGTGTATTTGATGGAAATAACCTATATTATGTTAGTCCAGAAAAAGTTAAAGAAACCTGCGAATACTTAAAACAAGCGGTAACATACACATATGATTTAAAAAAGAATATGGTCTTACTTAAAGATGTTAACATGTTAAGTAACTTCGATCATATGATAGGTACATATTTACTTAATTACCAAATGAAAGAAGACCTAGCCTTCATAATGAACAATGATGGCATAGAAACACCTTTTTATAGTGATATCCTAAAAGACGAAAACGAACTTAAAAGAGGTGTAACCCTAAAGGCAAAATACATCTACGACACCAGAGACGACATTATAAAAAAATTAAAAATGGATGATATGTTCAATCTATTTACAAACGTAGAAATGCCACTAGTTAGAGTACTTGCTAAGATGGAACTTGCTGGTATTAGGTGTGATAAAGATATTTTAAAAGAGATGAGTGAAGAGGCTGGAGTTCGTTTAGATAATTTATCTAGAGAGATATATAATTATGCTGGATGCGAGTTTAATGTTTCTAGTCCTAAACAGTTGGGTAATATCTTATTTGATCATTTAGGTTTACCATACAGGAAGAAGAAAAAGGATGGGGCTAATTATAGTACTGATGCTAGTATTTTAGAAGGTTTAATTGGTACTCATCCAATTATTGAACTTATTTTAGAATACCGTAACTTATCCAAACTTAAGAGTACTTATTTAGATGGCCTTAATAATTATATTTTAGATGATGGTAGAATTCATACTATTTATAAACAGACTTTGACTAGAACTGGAAGGTTATCTAGTGCAGAGCCTAATTTACAAAATATTCCAGCTAGAGATGAGATGGATAGAAAAGTAAGACGTGCATTTGTACCAGAATATGATTTATTTTTAAGTGCTGATTATTCACAGATAGAACTTAGAGTACTTGCTCATATTAGCAATTCAGAAAAGATGATTGAGGCATTTAAAAATAATGAAGATATTCATACGAGAGTAGCTAGTGATATTTTTGGTGTTAGTCCTGAAGAAGTTACTAAGAGTATGAGAAGAACAGCTAAAGCAGTTATCTTTGGGATTGTTTATGGTATTAGTGGTTTTGGACTTGGTGAGAATTTAAAGATTAATCCAAGTGATGCTAAGAAGTTTATTGAGAAGTATTTAGAACTTTATCCTGGTGTTAGTGAATATATGGATAATATTAAGAAAGAAGCCCATATTTATGGTTCAGTTAGAACTTTATTTAACAGAAAGAGAACTATTGAAGAACTTAACAGTACTAATTATATGGTTAGAAGTAGTGGAGAAAGAATTGCTCTAAATACACCTATTCAAGGAACTGCTGCTGATATTATAAAGATGGCCATGGTAAAATTAGATAAAGTTATGGAAGAAAAAGGATTTAAGAGTAAGATGCTTTTACAGATTCATGATGAACTTGTATTTGATGTTTGTGCTGATGAGAAGGAAGAACTTATTAGTGCAGCACGTGATGTAATGGAAAATATTGTTAACTTAAATGTTCCTTTAAAAGTTAGTACTGATGTAGGAACAGATTTATATGAAGCAAAGTAGGTGATTTTATGCCAGAACTAGCAGAAGTTAGAACTGTCGCAAGTGTTTTAAAAAAGAAACTTATTGGTAAGAAAGTAACTGGTGTTAAAGTTATTTATCCAAAAATTGTTGAAAGCACAATGGATATTAATGAGTTAATCGGTCATACCTTAGAGGATATTACAACATATGGTAAATATTTGATATTTAATTATGGTGAAGTTTCTGTTATTAGTCATTTAAGGATGGAAGGCAAGTATTTTGTTAAGCCTAGTGATGATGAGATTTTAAAGCACGAACATGTTATTATTTATTTTGGTGATTTGTCTTTAAGATATCATGATACAAGAAAGTTTGGCAGAATGTGCATGGTAAAAACGAGCGAAGTTAGTAATAATCCAACACTCACGAAACTTGCTAAAGAACCTTTTGATATGGATGCAGATGAACTTTATAGTCATATTCATAATAAGAAGAAACATATGAAAAGTCTTCTATTAGAGCAAGAAGTAATAGCAGGTTTAGGTAATATATATGCAGATGAAGTATTATTTGCATCTAAAATAAATCCCCTTAGATTAGGTGAAAGTGTTACTTTAGAAGAGTGTAAAAGAATAATTAAGAGTGCTAGAGATATTTTAAGTTTAGCTATTAAGGAAGGCGGAACTACTATTAGAAGTTATACTTCTAGTTTAGGTGTTACCGGTAATTATCAAAACTTTTTAAAAGTACATAAAAAAGAAGGAGAACTATGTACTTGTGGATGCAAGATAGAAAAGATTAAAGTTGGCGGCAGAAGTACTTATTTTTGTCCTAATTGTCAAAAATAGAATGTATTTATTTTATTAAGAAGCAGTCTTTTATATTTAAAGGAGTGCTTTTTTATATTTTTGAGTGTAAATTTTCATTTCGCAAAATCAAAAATTTTTCCGTTTTGCGAAATGGAAGAGTATTTTTATTGTTAAAATCATGTTTGATTATTAGTTTATAGTGTTAATAATAAAATAAATATGATAAAATTAAAATAGAGGTATGGTTATGAGTGATAAAACAAGTTTAGTTTTAGGTATAATCTATGTTGTAGTTGCAATTATTTTAATAGTGCTTGTTTTAGTAATGTATGATAAGCATAACAAGAAAAAATATAATGGAATATTAAGAGACCTTGAAAGGAATAAGAATCTTATTATCTCAGGAAGTATATTAACAGAACTTAATAAATTATCTTCTTTAATTAATAATAAAGATTTAGAGAAAAAGTATAAGATATGGCAGAGTAGATATAAGAAAATTAAAGATGAAGATATTCCACAGCTTGATGATAAGTTAAATGAATTAGAAGCAACTTTTAAGACAAGAAAGTTTAAAGAAATTAATGAAGCAATTGCTAAATTAGAATTAGAACTTTATTACGTTAAAAGTAAGAGTGAGTTTTTACTTCGTGATATTAAAGAGATTACTTTAAGTGAGAGTAAGAATAGAGAGATTATTACGGGCTTAAAGAAAGACTACCGTGAAATATATTTAAAGTATCATCATAATATAGATGATTATGAACTTATTAAAAAAGCCATTGAATTACAGTTTGAAAATGTTGATAAGTTATTTGCTTCTTTTGAGCTTACGATGGATAATAATGCTTATGGTGAAGCACCTAAAATAGTTAAGGCTTTAGATGATGCGATTGGTAATTTAAAAGTGGTTATTGATGATGCCCCAGGAGTAATACTACTTGGTAAGACACTTATTCCAGATAAGATTAAAGATATTACAAAGATTACTAAGAAGATGATTAGTGAAGGATACAACTTAGATTATTTAAATATTGATTATAATATTACAGAAGCAGAGAAGAAGATAGCAGATATTTTTGACAGATTAAACGTTCTTAATTTAACAGATAGCATTTTAGAACTTAATGCAATTGTTAATTATTTTGATGAGTTATATGGTGAGTTTGACAAAGAGATAGAAAGTAAGAAAGAGTATGAAGAAAACTCTAGAAAACTTGGCGTTAAGTGTAAAAAGTTACTTGCTATTATTAAGAATTTATCGATGAAAATTGAAGACATTAAGTATAGTTTTGATTTAAGTGATGAGGAAGTTAAAGGAATAGATGAACTAAATTTAAATATAAAATCTATACAAAGTGATTATGAAGTTTTAGTTGAGAATTATCGTAATAGAAGTTTTTCTTATTCTAAGTTAAATGAAGAACTTAATACTCTTAGTATGAGACTTGTGAAAGAGGAAGATAAGTTAGAACTTACTTTAAGAAATTTAAGTGGACTTAAGGAAGATGAGAATAGAGCTAGAGAACAACTTACAGAGATTAATGAGATTTTAGCTAAGAGTAAGAATGTTATTAGTTCTTATAAGTTGCCGGTTATACCTAAAGAGTATTATACAGAAGCTAGTGAGGCTGGGGATGCTATTGGCGTAATGGTTAAGGAACTTAATAAAAAGCCAATAAGTATTAAAGTTTTAAATATAAGGGTTGATACCGCTAGGGATTTAGTGTTAAAGTTATATAAGACCACGACTGATGCTGTTAGGTTAGCAAGTCTTGCAGAAAATACTCTTGTATATGGCAATAGATATAGAGCAATAAGTGAGAAGATTAATAATGGATTAAGTAGAGCAGAAAGTGAGTTTTATAAAGGAAATTATAAGGCATCACTGGAACTTGCTATTAATGCAATAGCAGAGGTTGATCCAGATATTCATAAGAAGATATTAAAAGTAAGTAAGGTAAGCTAGGTTTGGCTTATTTTTGCTCATAAGGATGTGATAAGATGATATATTTAGATTATAGTAGTACAACGCCGGTACTTCCTGAAGTGTTAGATAGTTTTAATAAAGTTAGTAAAGATTATTTTGCAAATCCTAATAGTTTACATTCATTGGGTGAGAAGTCTAAAAATTTAATGAATGGAGCAACTAAGCAGATTAGTGAATTACTTAAAATAAGGGAAGATGAGGTAATTTATACTAGTGGTTCAACAGAAAGTAATAATATGGCGATAATTGGGCTTGCTTTAGCAGTAGGTAAGAAAGGTTCTCATATCGTTACAAGTAAGATGGAGCATGAGAGTATTTATGAGATTTGTTCTTATTTAGAAGAAAATGGTTTTGTAATAGATTATGTTAATAATGATGATAATGGAGTAATTGATTTTGAGGATTTAAAGAAGAAAGTTAGTGATAAAACTATTTTAGTTACAATTAGTGCAGTAAATAGTGAAGTAGGAATAAGGCAACCTCTTAAAACGATTAAGCAAGTTATTAATAAGGAGAATCCTAGATGTGTTTTTCATAGTGATATGACGCAAGCAATAGGTAAAGTACCAGTTAATTTAGCTGATGTTGATATGGCTTCATTTGATAGTCAGAAGATATATGGAGTTAAAGGTGTTGGTATGCTTTATAAGAGTAATAAAGTTAGAATTAAGCCTTTATTTTATGGCTCTAAAAAAGAAATTAGACCAGGCACGCCACCACTTCCTCTTATTGCATCATTTTCTAAAGCACTTAGAATTAGTTTAACTGATTTAGATAAGAAAAGTGAAAAGGTTAAAAAGTATAATGATAAGATTTTAGATAATTTAAAGAAATATCCTAAAATACTTATTAATAAGACTAGTTATTCAATACCCCATATTTTAAATATAAGTTTGATGGATATTAAGCCAGAGACATTTATTCATGCACTTGAAAAACATGAAGTATACGTTGGCTCAAATACAGCATGTAGTAGTGGTAAGATAAGTACAGCAGTCTTTAATCTTTATCATGATAAGACTAGGGCTCTTACTACTATAAGAATAAGTTTATCTTATCTTACAACTAGTGAAGAAGTGACTGAATTTTTAAGAATATTTGATAGTGTTTATGAGAAGTTATCTAGTTTAAATGATTAACGTACATAAAATGTTATTCATATATTATAATAGTAGAGGTATATCATTTGACATTTAATGCTAAATTTGGTATATTATATTTGCATTGAATTAGTTCAATCGAAAATGTTAACCGCTCTTGGATGGTGCGGGATATAAATTATTCCAAACGAGAAATGTTAATCGCTCCCGGATGGTGCGAGTAATAAATTATTCCGGGCGAAAATGTATTGGAAATTTCATTTTATTATGGAGTTTCCTTTTTTTCTTTGTTATAATAATATTATTGTTATGGGGGTAATATGAAAATAGAAACGGGTTATTTGTATCATATTAAGGATGAATTTTTTGATAAAATAAATATTAATGGGCTAATGATAAACCATGAAAACGGACGTTCTAGGCCAACTTATTTTACGATTAGAGAAAGAGATATATTATGGTTCATTCCACTTAGCAGTAATATATCTAAGTATAAAAAAATAATAAAAGATAAAGAAGAAAAGTATGGAGTATGTAGGAGTATAATGGTTAGTGAAATAGCAGG
>ULWL01021367.1_pt1 | contig 14645 bp, 11 predicted proteins | sample 1960171 | NCBI WGS metagenome assembly ULWL01 (sample SAMEA4835807, study PRJEB28245) | human gut metagenome | biome: gut microbiome; material: fecal sample | place: Denmark | collected 2008 | reverse complement strand
GCGAGGCGGGGTTGGCTGTGCTTTTGTTGGATAGTTGTTGTTGGATTCCTCTAAGTGGATTTCTTGCATACGACGTTTCCCGCAGCTCAGGATGACGACATGCGCTGCAAATTTTTATATAAAAGGGGATTGGGATGCTCGGTGTATTTTGCGCCCCCTCCATCCCTGTTGAAGTTTAAAAGCAGGGATGGGTAGCCAAGGATTGGGAATTAGACATCAGACATCAGACATCTGACATCTGCCCTCCGGCCTTCGGGCATCGCCTCCTATATATGTGCGGCGAAGCCGCCACCGTCATTTCTAATTTCTAATTTCACATTTCTCATTTTTTACTTCAGGCTCACGTTCCATCCTCCCTCGCAGAGGACGAAGAAGAGGAGCAGTGAGACGAAGATGGCGATGCAGGCAGGGAGATGGTAGCTGGTATAGAAGGGATCTTCCTCTTTCTTGACAGCCTGATAGGGCATGGCGTGCATGACCTCGTAGAACTCATCGGGAATGAGGCCTTTGCAAAAATCCGCAAGGAACTGGGCATAGCGGAGCGTTTCCTGACTGAAGAAATAAAAGATCGGTGTGTAGAGCGGTACATGATTCTTTTCTGAAAGGATGGTGAGACAGCTCGTGATGATGCTTTTCAGCCGCTGATTCCGTTCCAGCGGCTTTTCTTCCATCTTGGTCGATACAGCATTGAAGATATTGTAGAAATGGTCCATTTCCTCTGCCCGGTATCGCGTATCCAGATCCGGCGGGAGGAAGGACTGGTCGCCGACCGCACGCCCCGGGTCTGCCTCTTCCCGGAAGAAGGCAGGGAAGGCATCCTCGATCTGATGGATGCCTTCGAAAATATGAAGGAGCGGGGTGTAGTCTTTCGCATAGTCCTTCAGGATATACTTGGCGATGTAGAGGCGAAAGACGATGTAGTCTGAGAGGAAGGCGCACCAGTTGTCCCGATCGCGGTCGTGCATCAGGATCTTCTTCTCTTTCACGAATTTTCGGAAGATCACGTGAAGTCCGTAGCTTCCCTGCGGCTGGCTGGTATAGGAAAAAAGCGCCCGCCGGCAGAGAGTGATGCCCATACTGGTGAGGTACTGTGAATGATCCATGGCGAGGCTCCTTTCTTGGAGGGTCAGCCCGTGGGGTGGCTCCGTCCACTGATTCTGAATGAAAACTTTGCGCGAATTAGGAATGAGGAATGAAGGTGGCGGCTTCGCTGAGATCGATGGCTCAGGTCGCAGCTGTTCTGGCATTCGTTATCTCACATACGACGTATCTCGCCGCTCAGGATGACGAAACGGGGCGATGCCCGAAGGTTTGCGATGGCAGGTTTCCCTCGTATCGACAGCCTTCCCCTCGAAGGGAAGGTGCCCCGAAGGGGCGGATAGGGCACAGGCGGCATGAAAGAGAGCGGGAAGGAGTGTCTCAAGTACGTCGTTTATGAGAGCACCCTATCCACCGCTCTGCGGTCCCCCTTCCCCATGCGGGGAAGGCTTAGGCGGAGCGACGCTTCGCGTCGATTTTTTGTAAAGGGCGATGCCAGAAGGTAACATTCAAGTCACTAGTCACCAGTCGTTGTTTTCTCATTTGAATCTGGCTTCCAAGATGTGCTATACTGTAAGAAATGGCAGGTACCATGCAGCGTGTCGTGACGCCGGTGCCTCTCCATGTATAAGGATGAGAAAGGCCGGTCACTGACAGAAGCAAGTCACTCGATGGTGGCGGCTTTTTTCATGTCAGGTAAATAGGATTACTTGAAGATGCTGACCAGAAGGGTAGCGAAAGCAATCAGAAGATACAAGATCTCAAATCTGCTCATGATACTCAGCCTCCCTCCGTATGAAATAGAGGGACACCAAGCCGCTGCAAGATACCTTTCTGTATTATAGCACAGGCGATGAGTGAAACAAGAAAAGGTGATACGAGAGTACCATCTTCTAAAAAAAGGCGGCGAAGCCGCCACGAGAGCCCTGAACCCTGAACCAAATGAAAGCAAAGTAAAAAGGGGCTGTGAAGAAATGAATCCTCATTTCTTCACAGCCCCTTTTTATTTTGAGGAAATGGGAATCCCATCCCTTGTCAGGCGAACATGAAGAGGAATCCGGTCATGATGCCGGCAATGAGAGTGAGGGACGGGTAGATGTGTTCATAGTTTTCACGGGAGAAGACGGAGTGGTGCGTATGGACGAGCGTCTTTCCGTGCGCCTTGTGATGGACGCTCTCCGGCGTCATTTCAGATAGACGGAGAGAGAGTGCGCGTATGAAAGCCTGGGTCTCTTCCATGAGATGACGGAGCAGGGAAGGATTTGGGACGAAGTTGATTTCCTTGGCCATCGCCAAAAGAGAGCTTTCAATGGAAGAGGTGAGGCGCGCTTCGCGATCCCCCGTGACGCAGGCTTTTTCAATGGCAGCGTAGCGCTGGAACATCGTTTCCACATGCGCTTTCGTCAGCTTTTCTACATAGCAGCCAAGAAGCAGGTAGGACCCATTCAGATCATGCTCGAGGGCGAGCATTTTGAGCGCAGAGGGCAGGGAAGACAGCGTGCCGGAAAGACCTTTCAGGATCGCATCCGTGCAGCCGAAGCCGCTCTTGTGGTGACGGATCATGCAGCGAGCAATGTAGAGACGGTACAGGGTATACTCAAAGGAGAGAGACTGTAGTGCATCCTGTTCTGCCAGAGACAATTCTTTCTGTCCTGCAAGGACGGCGTGCTCGATATCATTCACCAGCGAGCCGGTGGAAGCTTTACTGTATGTTTTCATCGCATAGTCTAAAAGCCGTGAGCCTTCATATTCCAAGTAGTCCAGATTGTTCATAGCGGATCCTCCCTCATCACAACAGGGAATGCTTTGCATGATTTCATTATAGAAGAACCTATAAATGATAGCCAATTAAAAATATTTATGATGATTTACAGTCTATCCTTTGCATCTTACAGGCGATAAGCTGCATCTTGCAGGAGGGAATAGAAGACTCTCTCGTCATTTTGCTGCCATGGTACTTGCTTTTCTCCGGTGCCTCTAGCCAAAATCTTTGTCATCCTGTACTATAAAGAGAAATGCAGGAGGGACTATGACACCGAAAAGAATCTCAATCACCATGAAAATACAGATGACCAGAGACGGCCGCCTCTCCGCGGCGATAGAAGAAGACCGCCGGCGCGAAGTGATCACCTCATACTCACAGCTGCTCTGCGGCGCTTTTGACATCGCGGGCGAGCATGAAGCAGAAGTCATAGAGACGATGGCGCGGCTCGCGACCGGACACACCAAGGATGAGATAAGGAAAATGGCAGAGGATGCCTGCCATGGCGGATCATCAGTATGACCGCCTATTACTAAGGAGACGATCATGGAAATATTTACGATCAAAAAATCGGAGGAGGGCAAGCGCTTAGACCAGTTTCTGATGGAGCAGAAGCACTGGCCGCGCGCTTTTTTCATGAAAGCCCTTCGCACGAAGAAGATCAAAGTGAATGGCCGAAAGGAGGAGGCGGCCTTCCGTCTCTCTGCCGGCGACGAAGTTCGCTCCTTCGTGCTGGAGAAGCGCGATGCGCTGCGCCCCGTCCGCATTCTTTACGAGGATGAAAACCTTCTTGTCGTTTACAAGCCTGCCGGCATCTTGACGCTTGACATCACGGGGAAGGAAAAGGATACCATGCTCTCGCGCGTCTCTCTCGCCCTCATGCAGAAGGGCGGCGTGGCGGCCTATCCCGTGCATCGCATCGATTTCAATACTGAGGGGCTCCTCCTTTTTGCAAAGACAGAAGAGATCCGTGATCTCCTTGGCCGTCTCATCCGTGACCGCAAGATCAGCAAGTCCTATCTTGCCATCGTCCTTGGAAAGGTCGAGCCGGGACACGGGACGCTCACCCATCAGATCTTCAAGGATGCGAAAAAGAATCAGGTCTTCGTCACGGACGAACCCGTGAAGGGATCGAAGACAGCCATCACCGAGTACGAGCGTCTCGCATACAGGAGCGGTCTTTCGCTCGTGAAGTGCCACCTCATCACCGGCCGTACCCATCAGATCCGCAGCCAGATGGCGCATGTCGGGCATCCGCTTTTGGGCGATGACAAGTATGGCGTGAAGACGACGAACCGCAGCTACAAGGAAAAACGCCAGCTTCTCTGCTCGGCGGAGATCTCCTGCGACTTCGGGAAAGAGGCCGGGCCCCTCTCCTACCTCGCCGGCACCCGGTGGAGCGTGGGGGACGTGGGATTTGTGAAGAAATACTTCGGGGGACAGTGATGGGCATTTCTTCCTGATTGCCTTTTACGGTACACTTTAAAATAAATATATGGTAACGCACAAGACGGATGAATTGTGGATGGATTCATCCGCTTTTTTCATGCTATGATACAAGCAGAACGAAATGTATCTTATCCGCATGAGCGTATCATAGCAGGATGCCTGTGCGGTCATACAGAGAGTGTATGGTAAAGGACAGAGAGGTGGAGATCATGGAAAAATTATATGAAGCATTCCTGGATAACTGGGAAAAGCACGCACCGGATTTTTTACTCTTCTTATGGGGGTCAGGGATCTTCAAGCTCCCTGGCAGCGGAAACGAGCCTTTCGGCATGGAGTAAGCAAAAAGCCCGATGAAAGACAGGGGATCTTTCATCGGGCTTTTTTTATTGGAGAGGTCTTTTGCCATATCGTTTCCCTAAAAAAGCGAGAACTGAATCGCCTTGGGAAATCAAAATGAGTTGAGAGTTGAGAGTTTAGAAAAGGAGTTTGGGCGATTCAGCTCTCTGTATATAGGATACCAAATGGACAGGACAGATGATGTCATTGTGGGGAAAATCTTTGAAAAATTTTCAAAATATTTTCATAGGTGCGATCCCTTCTCCGTATCATCAGCGTTTCCCTGGTATGAAACAACCGGTATTCGCGGAGTGACAGACTTCCCCTTCCCCCCTCACGTGCATATACACCGTTTCACTGCCGATGAAAAAGATTTCTCGCTATCGCTCGAAATGACAGGCGAAGAAAGTGGATCACCACACATCGTCTTTCATACCGTTCCCCAGCGACTAGTCCCTAGCCACTAGTTACCAGTTCCTAGTCCCTAGTCACCAGTCCCCAGTCACCACACTCTCACCTTCACATACTCCTCCCCGTCCTCTTCGATGACGGCTTTCCCGCCCGTGAGGTCTGTCAGGAATTTGAGATGCGTCTTCGCTTCTTCGGGAAGGGTGAGAAAGGTCACCTGCACCTCGGCTGTGAAGGCACGGTCCAGGACGCGGATGTCCTTGTCTTTGATGTAATTTTCAAAGCCGCCGACTGCGGTGTAGGGGAGGGTCACGGTATAGCGGGCATACGGCGTATAGGTGACGATGGGCGCCGCCTTCACGGCATCGGAGAGCGCGCCGCTGTAGGCCCTTGTGAGGCCGCCCGCACCGAGCTTGATACCGCCGAAGTAGCGGGTGACGACCGCGAGTACATTCGTGAGCTTTCGCATCTGGAGCACATGGAGCATGGGGTGTCCCGCCGTGCCCTGCGGCTCGCCGTCATCGCCCGATTTCTCAAGGATGCGCTCTGTACCGATGCGCCATGCGTAGCAGTTGTGCGTGGCGTCCTTGTATTTCTTTCTGAGATCAGCGAGTGCCTGCTGTGCTTCTTCTTCTGAGTTGACAGGCAGGATGTGCGTGATAAAGATCGATTTCTTGATTTCTATGTCCTGCCGATAGAGCTCGGCCGGCGCAGTGTAAGGGATAAGCATGATGGGTCCTCGTAGGTGTAAGTGAATAGGGGCTAGTATAGCGATTTGTTATCTTCTGGACTTAATGAGAAGTGGTGGAACGTCTTGGCTCCCCATCGGGGGAGCTGCCCGAAGGGGTGAGGGGGCTACGCAGCGGTATTGCATGAAAGTGTTGGAATATCGATAGCATCGGACTATTCAACATAGCACGCTATACCGCTAGCATGCCCCTATTGCCTTCGGCACTTCCCCCGAAGGGGGAAGCAAGTCGCTACGACGCTAATTCTGACTGCATTTGTATGTTGATGGAAAGTCCTCTTAATCGAAGTACGCAATACTAGAATCCAAGTTTGTACTGGCTTTATTGTATCAAAAATACGCCAAAGCACCAAATGCTTCACAAAAAAACGATAGCAGAGAGCTATCGTTGAAAGGGTTCAGGGTTCAGGGTTCTCTCGTATCGTCATCCCGAGCGTAGCCGAGGGATCTTTTACGTCGTAGCGGTACTCTGTACTTATGAGGTAATGATAAAATCGCCTAGGTACTTCGTCTGCTCCTCATCTGATGCTCGTCGCTTGGCCGTTGTGCAAGGAAGATTTCTCGCTTCGCTCGCAATGACGATATGGGGGAGGAGACCTTGCGAAGGGTCAGCGTTTTTACATGACTGTTGTGTAGTAGCCCCTTGAAGAAGGGGCGCGCCGAAGGCGGAGGATAGATCTGCCCCGAAGGGGCAGCCTTCTACGTGATGGAATGAAAGAAAATGTGAGATCGTCCGTTCTCTCGTATCGTCATCCCGAGCGGAGCCGAGGGATCTTTTACGTCGTAGCGGTATTCTGTACTTATGAGGTAATGATAAAATCGCGTGGGTGCTTCGGCTGCTCCTCATCTGATGCTCGTCGCATGACCGTTGTGCAAGGAAGATTTCTCGCTTCGCTCGAAATGACGATATGGGAGAGGAGACCTAGCGAAGGGTCAGCGTTTTTACATGACTGTTGTGTAGCCCCTTGAAGAAGGGGCGCGCCGAAGGCGGAGGATAGATCTGCCCCGAAGGGGCAGCCTTCTACGTGATGAAATGAAAGGGAATGTGAGATCGCCCGTTCTCTCGTTTCGTCATCCCGAGCGGAGCCGAGGGATCTTTTACGTCGCAGCGGTACTCTGTACTTATGAGGTAATGATAAAATCGCCTAGGTGCTTCGTCTGCTCCTCATCTGGCGCTCGTCGCTTGACCGTTGCGCAAGGAAGATTTCTCGCTTCGCTCGCAATGACGATACAGGAGTCTGATGTCTCTTAGTCTTTTGTCACTCCCACGCCTCAAGCCCCTGCGACGAGAGCCCGCCAGCCTTTGCGTTCAAGGCGGTAGAGCAGGACGGTCGCGCAGGAAGCACGGATGAACTGATCGAGGAGGAGCGCACACCAGCAGCCGATGAGACCAAGGTCCAGGACATAGATGAAGAAGGCGGTCATGAGCGGACGCAGGAAGGTGATGGAGAGGAAAGAGTAGCCGGCCACCTGTGCAGCCTTGCCCGATCCGCGCAGGATGCCTGCGGAGAGGATCGCGTGCGCTTCCGGGAAGCTCACGGCTGCGACGAAGAGCATGATGACAGAGGCGATCTCCAGCGAGGAGGCGTCATTCGAGAACAGAGCGAAAATGTCAGAGCCGAAGAAGAGGATCGCCGCGCATACGATGGCCGAGAGGATGAGGCTCCACTTGATGCCGCATCTCTTGTAGCCGCGCCAGTCCTCCTCACTGCCCTTGCCGCAGGACTGCCCTGCCATGACCATGCTCGCCTTGCCGAAGCCCATGATGAAGTCATAGTATACGTCAGAGATGTTCATGCAGATGCTGTGTACGGCGAAGGGGATCGTGCCGAGCCCTGCCGCCATGCGACTAAAGAGCACCATGCCCACGCGCTCACTGCCCTGCTCCGAAAGGATGCTTAGAATGATCGGCATCATGCGGTGGAAATAGGCACGGTCGGGAAGGTAGCTCCCGCCGGAGAAGAACGATTCATTTTTGAGGATCCATGTAGTCCATGCGAGGGTGAAGATCGTACTTGCCAGCGTACCGATGGCTGCGCCCGTCACGCCGAGGGAGGGGATCGGGCCGAAGCCGAAGATCAGGAGTGCATTCAGCGCAAGGTTCACCACATTGCCGCAGACATTCGTCTTCATGATGACGCTTGTGCGTCCATAGCCCAGCTGCACCGCCTGCAGGATGAGCGTGAGCGAGGTCACGTAGACCGAGGCAAGCGCGATGGGGCCATACGCCATGGCTTCTGCCATGTATTCGTCATTCGCGCCCATGAGGTAGAAGATGTCATCCAGAAAAATGTAGAAAAGGATGTGCAGAAGCCCCATGAAGATCGCGCAGAGCGTGAGCGACTTCTTCATGATATCCGACGTGCCTTTCGTGTCGCCGGCGCCCGCTTTTTGGGAAACGAGCAGTGTCACTGAGGAGGCGAGAGAACGGGAGAAGCAGAGCAGGATGAGACGCGGCTGCATGAAGATGCTGACCGCTGCGATGGACAAAGCTCCCAGCGCGCCGACCATGATGAGGTCGGTCGAAGCGAGGAGGATCATAAAGAGCCCTTCCAGTGCGGCAGGAAGGGCGATCTTGAAGTAGTTTCTGTCGTAGGTATGCATGAGAGTTCCTGTGGGATTTTTTGGAATAAAAACCTTTTTAATTAAAAAATTCTTTTATATTTTATATAAAGAAACGGCGGAAAGCAAGGAAAAGAGCACAAAAAATTGCTTAGGTGCGCCGAACTTTAAAAATTCAAGTGACTAGTGACTAGTAGCTGGGGATTGGTGGCTAGGGATTAGGTTTGCGATACGAGAAAACCGCCAGTCTCAAACCTCCGCGGCGCTCGGTTGCTCTCATAAGCGACGCACTTGAGACGCATTTCCCCACTCTCTTTCATACCGCCAGTGCCCTATCCGCCCCTTTGGGGCACCTTCCCCTCGAGGGGAAGGCTATTCATGACAAGCGACGAAGCCGCCACCTGAACCCATTGAACCCATAGAACCCATTGCTCATAGAACCTGCTTCCTTTCCTTGCGCAATGCTTTTTATTCGTTTAGAATGAAAATGAAATAATTGGAGAGGATCGCAGATTTCTATGAACGATGAAAAAAATTTTCTGATTTGCCATGGGGAAAAGTTCTTTTATACATGCATGATGATTATGATTTCGGCTGTGATTGGCGCATTGGCGTTGATGGCGGTATATACGCTTCCGACTACCGGAAATATGTTTAAGAATGCACAGCAGGGGCGCTTGATTTATGAAAAGGAAGAGGTGTACCCTTCATGGGCACCTGGAAATACGAGCGCGTATTGGGATAATTATACGGACTCCATCATGCTTCGAACGGCACTTTTCCCTGAAGCAAATGGTGTCGTACATGATGCTATGTTAAATCCCAGGTATTGCCTGTTCCAAGATCTTGACTCAAAGTGCTCAGAAGATATGGATACTGTATTTGGAACATTCCAAACGAATAAAGATGAGGATGTTATAGGATCGATCCTTGAGGAACTAAAAGGGAATATCAAAAATATGCAAGTATCCTACTATTCAAGATATTGGAATGGATATTTGGTGTGGCTGAAGCCTCTGCTGCTGGCAATGCCGATTAGTCAGATTCGCATGTGGAATGGCATGCTGCAAATTTGTCTGGCCTGCTATTTATTTTGCCTGATTTTTCAAAAATTGGGGATCAGGTATAGTTGGGCTTTTTTGCTGAGTTATTTAGCACTGAATCCGATCAGTGTGGCGATCTCGTTTCAGTTTTCAGATATGTTCTATTTGCTGGCAGGTTTTTCTATATATGTGCTGCATCATGAAGAGATGATATTGTCGCAAAGCCGTTATATATATATGATGGCTATGGCGGGAATTTTGACTGCGTACTTTGATTTTCTGACATATCCATTAGTTTCCTATGGGTTTCCTATGACTATGCTCATCCTTTTGGCATATAAAGGGCATCGCATGAAAAGAAGGGTGGATGGTGCGGCTTTCGCTGTGACGGGAGGCACTTTTTGGTGTCTGGGCTATGGTGGTATGTATATAAGCAAATGGATCATGTCATGGCTTTTGACGGGACACAATACTTGGGCAGAAGCTGTGGGGCAGACCATGTACCGTATGTCCGGCTCATTATCTGGGCGGGAGGGGAGTCAAGTCTTTTCCGTATGGGAAGTTATTGATCGAAATGTGGGAATATTAGCAAAAGATCCGGCCATTTTATTGTTCTTGGTATTTCTGGCGATTCTTTTATGGAAGATGCGGAGATATCACCAGAGAAGGAGAGCACCAGAGTGCATCAGCGCAATGTTTGGATTGTTGCTCTTGTCAGTGGCACCCTTTGTGTGGCTGGCGGTATTTGCAAACCATTCATGGTTGCACTTCTGGATGACATATAGGGAACTTAGTCTTTTCATATTTGCTTTTGGCTCTTTGTTCATTGTTATTCTGGAAGATAAAGAAACACATGGCGCACGAGGAATGTAACTGTTTTCGAGCAGATGAAGTAAACGGGGGAAATGATGAATAAGAAGGTGGAATTGGTCGCGGCGCTCGGTCTGATCTTTTTCGTGATCTTTATACTGAACAGCTTTATGGTGCGCAGTGCGGGGGATGACTACGTGTATTCCTTTATGTGGGAAGGACACTCGATGTACGAGCCGCTGTCAGCGGACGCGCGGCGCATCGCCAGCTTTCAAGATATTGCGGTGTCTTCATGGTCGTATTTCCTGACGTGGGGCGGACGCATCGTCGCGCAGTCGATAGCGATGTTTTTCCTTTGGATGCCGCGAGGCGTCTTCAATGTGGCCATCGCGCTCACCGTGGTGCTCCTCGTCCTCCTCATGCAGTGGACGGCACGGGGCGGAAAGGTCACGATGGAGCTTTCCGCGAAGAGCATCCTTGTCACAGGCTTCTTTCTCTGGGCATTTCAGGCGAATTTTTGCGGCATCTTCATCTGGCTGGATGGCTCGTGCAATTATCTCTGGCCGATGGTTTTCCTTCTGGCGTGGCTGCTGCCTTACATCCGGCATTACATGACGGATGGGGAAGCGCGCTATGGAGGCTGGCTCTCGCCGTTTCTCTTCCTTCTGGGGCTTCTTGCCGGGAACGGAAATGAAAATACGCTCTGCTGGATCGGGCTTTTCGGACTGTTTTATCTCTATCACATATATAAGAAAGGAGAGATGCAGCGCTGGATGCTGGCGGGCTTCCTCGGGCTCTCCATCGGCTACGGGATCCTCATGCTGGCGCCGGGGAATCTGGTGCGCATGGAAGAGAGCGGAGAGAGCTTTCGGCTCTTCCAGTTCTCAGTCAAAGCTTTCGTGGCGATCTGGTTTCATACGCTGCTGCTCTCGCCCTTCTATTTCTACCTGATGAAAGCCTTTCGGAGGAGGAGAGCGCTCTGCGCTTTTTCCGGCGGCAGGAAATATGTCCGTCTCTCGCTCTGGTTTCTATCGGCGAGCCTGCTCTTTGAGATCATCATGTGCGTCTCGCCGGAGTTCCCCTTCCGAAGCCTGTTTCCGAGCACCATCTTCTGCCTGACGGCGGCGCTCCTCATGCAGCACGCCGCTGATCGCGCCGGCGCATCGCCGGTCCGTTTGCCAGGGGCTGGGGTGATGAAGCGGCTGGCCACCCTCTACTTCGCCTTCACCTTTGCCATGACCTTCTGGATATTTGTGGAAAATACCAGATGGTTTGACCGCTGGCTCGGAGAGGCTGAGGCCATGCGCGGGACACCGGCTATCCTCTCTATCACCGAGCGACCGCCGTATGAGGAGGAGCTGTGGACGTACCTTACAGGCTTTCACCATTACGCCGTGGGATTGAAATCTGATCCAGCACATTGGGGCAATGCTGCGATGGCGCGTTTCTATGACATCGGCGGCGTGACGATGGTGGAGAAGAAGTGACGGCATCCTTCTTAAAGGAGCTGTACACGATGCATTTTGGACAAGCATGAATAGAAAATTCTTAATATATAGAATTTCTAAAATCGATGTGATAGAATTAAGCAAGCCTGTATGAAAGACTTTACAAGAACGGAAAAACAAAATCTCCTTCGCACCGGCGGGGAGTGAAATAGAAGGGTATCCCGAAAGAGGGGGTCACATGAAACTAGCAGACAAACTGGCCAAGGCCGCAGGGAAGATGTCGCCTCGAAAGCTCATCCTTCTCTGCGCTTTCTTTGCGCTCATGATCTTCATCATCCTGTACAGCGCACTGTCTTCCTTCGAAGACAAGAAAGAAGAAAAGCCACCGGAGGCAGCGGGCGTCGCCGTCATCGAAGCGGCGACGGATATCTCGCCGCGTACGGTCATCACAGATGACATGCTGAAAGCCTCTGTCGTACCGGAAAGTCTGCTCCCGCCGGGGGCTTTGACAGACAAGAAGCTCATTGTCGGGCATAAGGCAGGCGTCACCATCCTTGCGGGCGATGTCGTCACCAGGCGAAAACTCGATGTGTCGGCAGCCGCCGGTTTTCAGGGGCTCATCCCGGATGGGATGCGCGCGCTGTCTTTTGGCATCAATGACATTTCCGGCGTCTCCGGCTTTGCGAAGCCCGGCGACCATGTGGATATCCTTCTGATTTCCAGTCAGGACGGGAAGAACCGCGTCACTTCGAAGATGCTGCTCCGTGATGTCCTGCTGCTGGCCATCAATAAGTCCAGCATGGGTCAGGGCTACGTCGCACCGAAGAAGGATGACAAAGACGGAAAAGATGAATCGAATGGAAATAAAATGCCGACCGCGCCGCGTCGCACAGATACATCCTCCATGGGGACGCCCGCTGTCGCGACGGTCGCTCTCTCGCCTTATGATGCGGCGAAACTCACCGCTTCCCTGCAGGTCGGACAGGTACAGCTGATGCTGCGTCCGGCAGACGGGGCGGCTGAGACAGAATCGGTCGCCTACTACGTGATCCCGCTGCCGAAGCCGGATCCGCAGCCGCCGGCCGCTCCGTCCTACGCGCCATACCCTCCGCAGGGCGCGCCGCAGCCGCAGGTGGAGATCAGCGGGGGACAGACCGGCACTGCCGGCAGTGGTATCGAAGTCATTCGTGGTACAAGCGTAACGAGGGGGCAGTAAGATGAACGGAATGAAAAAAAGGATCGGACTCCTCCTCGCCGCTGCGATGTTCTCCTTCGGAAGCGCCTGCGCCGCTGAACCTGTCGAGGTGTCCCTGAATGAATCGAAATATATGGCCGCTTCCAGCATCACACGCCTTGCGGTCGGAAATCCTGCCATCGCCGACGTACAGCTTCTCTCTTCGGGGGATTTCCTCCTCGTCGGAAAGAAGGCAGGGACGACATCCCTCATCGTCTGGTCAGATGGCGGGCGGCGCACCGAGTACACCGTGTACGTCGCAGGCAATGACCGCGGCATGGCGAGCGCCATTCAGGACGCTATCGGCTATCCGAAGGTCCATGTACAGATGATGAAGGACCGCGTGATGCTCCGCGGCAAGGTCGAGAACCAGTATGAGCACGACACCGCATTGAAGATCGCCGGCCTCTACACCGGCGGCGATGGCTCTGGTGTGATCGACCTTCTGGAGATGGAGCATCCGAGCCAGATCCGCCTCGAGGCGCAGATCATAGAGATCAATTCGGACTATACCAAGAATCTCGGCATCCAGTACTGGTCGCAGACACCGGGTTCAAACAGCAGCTCCGACAGCAGCACTGGCAATTCCAATAGCGGTATCACCGTAGGTACGGCGGGCCTCTTCTACGGCGGCGAGGATTTCTCCTCCAACCGAAAACACGGCGGCTGGCTGGGCTCTCATGTCGCGAATGTGAATGTGACCCTGCAGGCGCTCATCAATGAAGGCAAGGCGCGCATCCTCTCCCGCCCGTCTATCACGACGATGTCCGGGAAGACGGCAAACATTCTGATCGGCGGACGCATCCCGATTCCTGTCTCGGATGGCAATGGCAATGTATCCATCGACTGGCATGAATACGGCGTGAAGCTCAATATCGAGCCGGTCGTTGACTCGGAAGACAAGATCACCTCGAAGGTGCATGCCGAAGTATCGACCCTGGACTACAGCCATGGCGTCAAGATCGACTCCTTCAGCGTACCGGGCATCGCGACTCGCGAGGCCGAGTCCGAAGTCAATGTCCGCTCCGGCATGACTATGGCGATCGGCGGGCTCATCAATTCTGAGGACGCGAAGATCGTATCGAAGATCCCGCTCTTGGGAGATCTCCCCATCATCGGGCGCTTCTTCCGTCATACATCGAATACCCGTGACAAGCGTGAGGTCATCATCCTCATCACGCCGACCCTCGTCGCAGACGATACCCCTGTGCCGATGAGCCAGCGCATGAAGGAAAGCTATGAGGCTAGCGAGCGCGCCGCCAGAAACCGTGAGCTTGTAGAGACGGGAAAGCCCGTTCCGCAGGGGACAGATGCGGAGGAGCGTGACCTCTGGGGCGAAAAGCCCGGGGACGATGACACCATCATCCTCGAAGAAAAAGCCCCGGTCAAGACGCGGTCCTACCTCTTGAAGACCACGGACATTCATGGCGAGCCGATCCTCGTCCCTATGACCGAGGAAGACTACGAGGCACAGAAAGACCGTTTGACCGTCGCCCGTCGAGAAAAGACAAAGCCGGAGACAAAGGCAAAGCAGGAAACTGCCCGGCCAGCCGTAAAGATACAGCAGCCCACCCGCACCGCCGCTGACGCCACCGCCCAGAGGGCAAGGATCAAGGCGGCGATGGACAGGTATTCCGGAAAGAGTACGACCTCGAAAAACAGGTAAAAGTGGTGGGTTCAAGGCTCAGGTGCGGCGCAAAAAAATATGTGACTAGTCATTGGTAGCTAGGGATTAGTGGCTAGGGATTGGGGATTAGGAGTGACTAGTGACTTGTGACTGGGGCGATTAAATATCACTTTCGGACAC
>ULWL01051005.1_pt1 | contig 14660 bp, 10 predicted proteins | sample 1960171 | NCBI WGS metagenome assembly ULWL01 (sample SAMEA4835807, study PRJEB28245) | human gut metagenome | biome: gut microbiome; material: fecal sample | place: Denmark | collected 2008 | reverse complement strand
GGTGGCGGTGCTCCACAGCCAAACGCAGCAGCAAATGATGACTTCATGAACATTCCGGATGGTATCGAAGACGGACTGCCATTTAACTAGGCTTAGCTCTTGATACAAGAATTTTATAGGAGGTTTTAACGATGGCTTACAATAAAGACAGAGGCGATTCTCCAATGAGAAGAAGAGGCCCACGTAGAAGAAAAAAAGTTTGTGCATTCTGTTCTGACAAAGAGCATGATTACATTGATTACAAAGATGTTGCAAAACTGAAACGATATATGTCTGAAAGAGGTAAAATTCTTCCTAGAAGAATTACCGGTACATGTGCAAAGCATCAGAGAGCTTTGACTGTAGCAATCAAACGTGCCCGTCACGTATCCTTGATGCCATATACATTGGACTAATTGCATAGAATCTAAAATAAAAAAGAAGTGTTTGCCGATTTTCCGGCAAACACTTCTTTTTTCTAAAATGTATACAATTTTTCAATCCCTATACAATTAACATCCTTTTCGTCAAAACGGAAATGATCTTCCGCCCATTTCTCATAAATATCTTTTGAACCTTGTGGCACATATACAGGATTAAAACATGGTATCGCTGCATATTGCCATCCGGGAACAATAGCATTAATCTGAGGTGGTGTCTTTGAATGAAAATACACTTTTGTACTTAGATTATGAAAGAAAATCCAATACGTTTCCAATGTTTTTACAGATTCCGGAATATCGACCCGCTCAAGTTCTGCACAGTTATCAGCCCCCGTCATTGTTGCATTCTCATTGAGTATTGTTACTTTCGACGAAATAGCAATTTTATTATTCTTAACCACCGCCGTAATCAACTCTCCGGTTGCTTTCTTATATATGCACTGTCCATCTTTTGCATATACCGGATTAGTAGTATCTACCGTAATCTTCTTAATATTTTTACTATACAGCGCATATCTTTTCAAATCAATCACATGAGCCGGCAACACAAGTTTTTTCATTTTGCAGTCCCGCAATGCGTTAGTGTCAATCGAGCTTGTTTTGGAAGAAATCGTATATTTCTTCTTAGCCGGCAACACCCAATACAGCTGCTTTCCATCTTTTGATAACACCGCACCTTTTTCAACTTTATAAGTCTTATTGGATTTTGATAACTTCATTTCAGAAATTGCCGGACAGTCTGCAAACACCTCACGATCAAATTCCTGTAACTTTTTCGGAAGCGTCACCGATTTTAATTTTCTACATCCATAAAATGCAGAGCGCGGAATCTTCTTGACTCCGGAAGGAATTGTTACCTGCTTTAATGCACGCAGACCACTAAAACAGCAATTTGTAAGTTCTTTAACTGTTTTTGGAATAATAAGTTTTTGAGTTTTTCTCAAGCTATACATGTAACCATCACAATCATGTGCTTCTTCTACCCATATTCCAAAAATGGTTCTGTAAAATTCATTATCCTCACCCATATCTTCCGTCCAGCCAAGTTTCGTCACTTTTCGTCCTTTGATTTTGGAAGGAAATTTTAACGTCTTTGTACTTCCCTTTTTCGAATTGACTTTCACCTGATAAATCCAAGCTTCCTTTTTCTTATATTTATTAGAGACTTGTTTCATCTCATTTATATAACGATTATAGGTGGTAAAATGTTGCAGTTTATACCTATTTCTTTAATTTAATTTTTTCCACAATATATCCATACTCACTCTGCTCATCCTTTGCAGCAAGAACTGTATATTTCTGAATTTCCCCTTTGGTATTGCTTGCCACATTCGTCAGATATGCTTCCACCGTAAGACGGTATTTCCCCTCTTCATACTCCGTAATCTTTTTCACTTTCATCTGATAATCTTTTCCCGGAATCCGCATGGAATTAAACACAATTGTATTTCCGGTCGGACGGTACACATAGCCCGGATAAGTTCCCGTATACGCAAATTTGTATTTGTAATTGCTGCCAAAAATCTTTTTAATTTCTTTCTTAGCTTCCTTCTTCACTTTGGACATTGAATCACCATACCGCAGTGTCTTATCCGAATGTTCCAAATTAAAAATTGCCATCGTCGTCACAAAGGTCGTGTCAAATTTAAATCTATGGGAACCATTTGCATAAAACGATGCGCTGTATGCCAAAAATGGTTTCAGCCGTTCTGTCAAAGGTTTCATCTCTTTCTTCATCGTCTTCGTTACATCCGATGGAGTAAACGCGTACGGCGTAGCAGTCGGTGCCGGCGTAGCTGTTGCCTTTGCTGCCGGATTATCTGAATCCTTTCCGGATTTTCCTGAATCCACAATCTTATTCTGCTCTGTCGTCTGACCCTTATCAAACGACGGCATCGTAATTTTTCCTGTCCATATAAGATAGGTAAGTACTGCTGCAATGATAACAACAAAAACCGCAATCACACTTCCTATAAATGCCTTACTAGACAACATCCGCTGCATCCATCCAATTCGATTTCCGCAATAATAGCAGAATGTATCATTTTCCCTTAATTCTGTTCCGCACTTTTTACAGTACATGGTATCCTCCTTTACTCAATCTTTTGTTCTCTATTTTACCCTCATAATACATCTATCAAATAGGGTTTGTCAACATTTACAATCCGTGATATAATAATATTCTTGATATGATGAAATTTTAGAACATTTCCTGGGAGGAGGTAAAAAGTTGAGTCAGAATCGAATTAAAGGGACTTTGAAATCTTATTTGCGATGGCCGCTCTTATTAGGGCTTTTATTAATCGCAATGAATGTTCATATTTATGTAATCAACCTGCGTGCTGGCATTATTATGAGTATTTACGTTTTATTTTACTTAATCATTGCCAGTGTCTTATACTTTTTCAAACGAGGTGCTGTACTACGCAACTTAGTCGATTACTCGATGCGATTTCACGTCACGGTTAATAAACTTGCCACGGAATTGGACATTCCGATTTGTATTTTGGACACAAACGGAGTCTGTGTGTGGGATAACAAGAATTTCCGCAAACAGTTCTCCGACAAATTATCAAAAAACTACCATATAAACGATGCCATTCCGGCTCTCACCAAAGAATATCTTCCTGAGGAAAATTATGAGACAACAGAACTTCATTTTCACGTGGAAGAAACTTACTTTAAGGCAATTACGCAATTGGTTTCTCTGGAAAAGGCACCGGATGCCCTCCATAAAAACGCCGGTCAGGTGGGAATCGGTGACGCTTTGTATGTCATTTACATTTATGATGAAACCGAAATTGTGCACTATATCCGTGAAAACTACGACCAGCGTGTCAATGTTGGCTTGCTCTACATCGATAACTACGATGAATCCCTTGCAAATGTTGACGATGTACGCCGCTCCTTATTGGCTGCGATGGTTGATCGAAAAATCAATAAATACATGTTAAGCATTGATGCGATTACGCGTAAAATTGAAAAGGATAAATACATTTTCCTCTTCCAGCATAAATATCTGTCAAAATTGCAGGCAGACAAATTCTCGCTGCTTGATGATATCCGCTCGATTAATGTGGGAAATGATACTTCCATTACCATTAGTATGGGAATCGGAATTCAGGCAAACACCTACCGCAAACGTCAGGAATATGCCCGCAGTGCTATTGATTTGGCACTTGCCCGCGGTGGTGATCAGGTTGTCATTAAGACAAAAGACAATTTACTCTATTATGGTGGAAAAAGTATTCAGCAGGAAAAAAATACACGCGTTAAAGCCCGCGTAAAGGCACAGGCACTGCGTGATTCCATTATTAATGCTGATAAAGTAGTCATTATGGGACACCGTCTGCCGGATGTCGATGCAATTGGCAGTGCTATTGGTATTTACCGAATTGCACAGTCTCTGGAAAAACCAGCGAAAATCATTGTAAATCAGGTAACTTCTTCACTGGCACCGCTTTTGAAATTATTTGAGAACAACAAAGATTATCCGGATGGCACTTTTGTTACAAGTGAGAATGCGAAGGAATTTATCGGAAATGGAAACGGAGTTTTACTTGTGGTCGTTGATGTTAACCGTCCGTCCTACACCGATGCACCGGATTTGATTCCGATAGTTTCCTCTCTAGTGGTTATCGACCATCACAGACAGACCGGTGAATCCTTTGAAAACCCTACTCTCTCCTATGTTGAGCCGTTTGCTTCCTCAGCCAGTGAGATGGTAGCAGAAATTTTACAGTATGCCGGTGAGGAAATACGTGTAAAAGCCGTAGAAGCCGATGCACTTTATTCCGGTATTATGGTTGACACGAATAACTTTATGAATAAACCGGGTGTCCGCACCTTTGAAGCAGTTGCATTCCTACGTCGTTCCGGAGCAGATATTATTCGCATTCGCAAAATGTTCCGTTCCGACATTGAAGAATACAAAATTCGAGCTGAAGCAATACAAAATACAGAAATTTTTATGGATTGTTTTGCTATTTCTCCTTGTAATGCGGATAACTGTGAATCGCCAACCATTGTTGGTGCAAAAATTGCCGATGATCTTCTTGATATCAAAGGCATCCGCGCTACTTTTGTATTAACTGCCTATGAAGGTAAAGTTTATATCAGTGCTCGCTCCATTGATGAATTAAATGTTCAGGTTGTCATGGAAAAAATGGGTGGGGGCGGCCACATTACCAGTGCCGGTGCCCAGCTTGAGAACTGTACACTGGAAGAAGGCGCTGAACAAATCAAACAAATTTTAACTAAAATGAAAGAAGAAGGTGACATATAATGAAAGTAATTTTACTCGAGGATGTGAAATCCGTTGGAAAAAAGGGTGAAGTTGTAACCGTAAAAGACGGCTATGCCAAAAATTTTATTTTGAAAAAAAATCTTGGCGTAGAAGCAACCTCAAAAAATTTAAATGATTTAAAACTTCAGAAACAAAATGACGAAAAGGTTGCTGCAGAAAACTTGGAGAAAGCGCAGGAATTCGCCAAAGAGCTGGAGACAAAATCCGTTGAAGTTGCCATTAAAGCAGGTCAGGACGGACGCGTTTTTGGTTCGGTATCCACCAAAGAAATTGCTACCGCTGCCAAAGAACAACTTTCCTATGATTTAGACAAGAAAAAAATGCAGTTAAAGGAGCCAATCAAAAACATTGGAACCTACCATGTGCCAATCCGTCTGCACCCAAAAGTAACAGCCGAACTTAAAGTAATTGTTAAAGGAAAATAATCATGGATGAAACTGTAATCAAACGAGTTATGCCGCATAATGGAGAGGCAGAAGAAGCAGTTATCGGTTCAATGCTTCTTGACCAGGATGCGGTAGTTCTCGCTTCTGAAAAACTAAATGAAGATGATTTTTACAATGCCAGGTACCGCATTTTGTTTTCCGCTATTGTGGAATTGTTTCATGAAGGACGTCCGGCAGACTTAGTTACTCTTGTGGATAAACTTCATGAGAAAAACGCTTCCGATGACATTTGCAGTGTTGAGTTTCTCAGTAATATCATTTCCGCCGTTCCTACATCAGCCAATGTCCGCTACTATGCAGATATTGTTGAACAGAAATCACAACTGCGCTCGCTGATTCGAACAACGGAGGACATTGCCAACCGATGCTATCAGGATTCCGCTAATGTTGCTGAGCTGATGGATGATACGGAACGCAAAGTTTTTGAACTCGTTCAGGGACGCGCCTCCTCTGAAAATTTTACACCAATTAAAGAGGTTGCCCTGGAAACACTTGAGAGTATTCAAAAAGCTGCTCAGAACAACAGTGATGTAACCGGAATTTCGACCGGCTTTATTGATTTGGATTATCGAACAGCCGGCTTGCAGCCATCCGATTTAATTTTGATTGCTGCCCGCCCATCCATGGGAAAAACTGCTTTTGCTCTGAACATTGCCGAAAATGTTGCTATGATTAATCATATTCCAACTGCTATTTTCAGTCTGGAAATGAGCAAAGTGCAGCTTGCCAAGCGTTTGGTTGCCATGAACTCAAAAGTAGATTCCCAAAGAATCCGAATCGGCGAACTGGAAGATGATGAATGGGCAAAGATTACCGAGAGTTCTATTATCCTCGGTGAATCAACGCTTTATATTGATGATACCGGCAGCATTTCCATCAATGATTTACGAAGTAAATGCCGTAAACTAAAAATGGAAAAAGGCCTCGGTTTAATCATTATCGATTACCTTCAGCTCATGTCCGGTAACAGCGGTTCAAAAAACATTTCCCGCCAGCAGGAAATTTCGGATATTTCACGTTCCTTAAAATCTCTGGCACGTGAACTGGACTGCCCGGTAATTGCGCTTTCCCAGCTCAGCCGTAAAGTAGAAGAACGTGAGGACAAACGACCAATTCTTTCTGATTTGCGTGAATCGGGAGCGATTGAGCAGGATGCCGACGTTGTTATGTTTTTGTACCGCGATGAATATTACACAAAAGACGCTTCTACCAAAAAGGGAATCACCGAGATTATTATTGGTAAGCAGCGTAATGGTCCAACCTGTACCGTCGAACTTAAGTGGTTGAACCAGTACACAAAATTTGCAAATTTGGAATATCACGACGAATAAATCCCATTTTCTCTGTCGAATCGGGGCTTTGGCTCCGATTCTTCTTGTTTTTTGTCGTCCTGTGTCACACTGTTTTTTTACATTTAATGCATGTCCAATCAATCGACATTTTTCCCATGCTATAATAAAAAAAAATAAAACAGGAGGTTATCTACATGGAAGCAAAACAATATACCATTTCGGAAGCGGCAAAAAAACTTCACGTAGGCTCTCACGTTCTGCGCTTTTGGGAAGAGGAACTTCACTTGAATATCCCGCGAAACGAAATGGGGCACCGCGTTTATTCAGAAAAAGAAATGAAACAATTAGAACAGATTATTAATATGAAGAAAGACGGTTTTTCCTTAAAAGACATTGAACACAAACTCTCACCAAAATCATCCGGCCAGGTAATTCCCTACCCGGTTTCCGAGTCGGAAATTTCCCCAAATGACAAAATGATACAGTTTAAAACCATTCTTTCCCGTATTGTCTCCGATGCTATAAGGGAAAATTCTGACAGTCTTACATCGGATATCGCTGATACTGTATCGGTGCAGGTCAACAAAGAATTGGATTATCTGTTTCGCGAAAAAGAAGAGTCAGATGAAAAACGTTTTCGTGAACTGGATGAAACCATTCGCAGTTACCAGAAAGCAAGGCAGGAAATTGCAGCCACGCAAATAACTGCAAATAAGGCAAAAAAACGTCATGTTTTTGGCAAAAAATAGTACTGTAATTATTTTCATTTCCTCTTGATTTTAAACTATTAAAATGATATAATATATCCACGCAAAGCGATTGATTTTTGTCTATTTAGCACAAAAATCAAAAAACATTTTAATATTAAAAAAGGAGGAATTTGAAATGTTCGCTAAAATTTCAAAAAAGGTTGTAGCTGTAGCTTTAGTTGCAACTATGGCTGTTACCACCGCTGCAGTAGCAAGTGATGATACAGCTAGCGCAGCAATGAAGAAAAAAGCTTCTGTTATGCAGGGTAAGGAAGTAAAATTGACTGCAAGTGGAAGTGCAACATGGTCATCCAGCAATGATAACATTGCTCACTGCCAGAAAACAAAAGGCAAGTCCATCAAAGTTCTTGGTATCAAAAAAGGTACCGCAACAATCACTGCAACTGTAGGCGGAAAGAAACAGACATGTAAAGTATCTGTAAAAAACGCAAAGAAGGGTACAGTAATTTACAACTTCGCTAAATCTACTAACCCGGATAACCATCCACCATACAAAGCTGATTACTCTGAGTTCAAATATAACTCATTCCGTATTTGGCTTTGTGACGCAACATTCTGGGGCGAGAAAACTTTCATCTCTCCTGACTACCGTGGACGCAAACTGAAAATTTCTTTGAAAGTAAAGAACTCCGGTAAACGTACACTTCCTGAGATGGGTGTTTGCTTCAACTATACTAAGGGTGGAGACACAGGTGCTTACCCATGGGCTCTTCATGTTTCTGCTAAGAAACTGAGCGCTAAAGTTAAGAAAGACAAAACACATAAGCACTGCAAGTTCGTCACAAAAGCTATGAAGAAAGGTAAATCTTACACCTTTAACTTCACATTTACAATTCCTAAGAATGCTATAAATGGTGACACAGACAAAGATACAGGTGCTAACTACCCAATCATGATGTACATCCCGAACATGAAAGATACTTCTCCATACAAAGAAGGAGATTCTATCACAGTTCAGAAATGTGTAATCAAAGTTGCTTAATTGTAAGTAATGAGAACGCTAAAAAGGCTGTTGCTTCGGCAACAGTCTTTTTTTTACCCATTGTAATAGGGTAGAAGGTAATAGGTAATATCAAAGGAGTTCACAGACACGCTTGGTCTTGGTATATCCTTCCCACTACTAGGGCGGATTAGGGCTTTTCACCCATTAGTGACGTGCGCCACCAGGCGCACTAAAAAGGATCTTGCCCCTTCCTCCTGCGAGGAAAGAGACAAGATCCTTGATAATCCTGCTGCGATATCACTCGATGCCATCCAGAGACCATTCACTGTCCATTCGTCGTTGTCTCACACCATCCAGAAACTCTCTACAGGCTTCCTGAACACTTACTACTGGATTTTTCTATCCATCTCCAATTTACCCATATTTTTTCATGTCAACATTGTTTTACGAAATTTACTAGGAGACATACCATACAGACGGGCAAATACTTTCGAGAAGTACAACTCATCTTTATAGCCAACCAAAAAAGCAATCTCTTTAATCTTTTTCTGAGTATGAATCAGAAGTTCCTGCGCCTTTTCCATTCGATAAGAAGTAATATAATCTTGTATTGACTTCTGATATATCAATTTAAAGCAATGGGACAAGTGCGTACGCGATATACCAATTTGTTCTGCCATGTATGTAACAGAAATTTCTTTTTGATAATTCTGTCTGATTTCCTTCATTGCCTCAAAAGCATATTTTGCAGCACTCGTCTGCATTTGTGCACCAACTTTCATTTTCATTTTCGCACTGCGAATGCACTCGTCTGTACTAGAAATAGTTCCCACTTCCTTAACAAACCATCCATAGCGTACTTCAATGAAAAATTCTTTATTCCATGAAATATTCACTTCATTTACTTCATTAACAAAATTTTGTGCAAGAACTTCTATTTCTTCCTGCTTTTTATCCTCTAGTAATAGGCAAAAATCACTTCCTCCTAATCGTCCTAACACATGTTTTTCCTGCTCAAATTTTTCAAAAACAGACTTCATACACAGAAGGATTTCATTTGATTCTTCTTTTCCATATATTTCTGTTATTTCCTGTAAATTGTCTATTCTTACATAAAAAAAGACACAATTAATTCCTGCTACTGTCGCATCATGTAGCATTTGTGTAGCCATTTCATGAAACCCATACGGATTATACATATGTGTAACCGAATCTCGTCGAATAAGGCGTATTTTATCGTTGCTTAACTGTTCAATTTGATTTTGTATATAAATATTTTCTAACACGGTGCAAATGTTTATCACAAAAGATTGATAAAAATCTTCTGCCGCATAAAATCGATTATTAAAAAACGAAATAATTGCATAACCAAAACAATGCTTTCGACAATGAAGCGGATTGATATAAAAAACACAAGGCCTGTCCGTCACTTCGTCGGCAGGCAAAAGATTTTTTCTTTTAAAAAGTGTTTGTGGCATCGGCACTTCAATTGACATTTTCTTTCCATAATAGGCATGTAATAACATTTCCATCTCATCCTCATATGGACTTTTTCTAGAATCATCCAATTCATATTTCTCATCTGGATTTAGGCATATATAAAAGTCTGAAACACCCGTGTTTCCTTCTACAAACTTTCCAACTAAATCCGAAAGGCCCTGATAATCTCGTATTCCTTCCATCTGAAAAACCATAAACATATTCTGCTTATACATGTGAACCAAACGCCGATTTTTTTTAAATTGTTTACGAAAAATTTGTTTCGCTTCTTCCGCTTCTTTACATCCACAGGAATTTCGATACTGATTTTGCGTTGAAATATAATATTGCTTTTCTAGTTTTTCGCCTCGTTCCGCCTTTTTAATAATTTCCATAGCACATCTCGCAAAATTTTCTGGGCAAGCTTCAACTGTTGTCAACATTGGGTATATATCTCTAGCCTCCTCAACATCATCAAATCCCGTCACAATAATATCCTCCGGTACACGGAATCCTCGATCGCACAGTTCTTCACATACAGAAATTGCCATATAATCATTGGCACATAGAATTGCATCAGGTCTTTCATCATCCAGTGAAAGAAAATAATCAACTGCTTCTTTACCAATGTTATACCACAAATTTCCCATAAAGATATATTCCTCACGAAAGGCAACACCTCTGCTTTTCATTCTTTCGCGAAATCCGTCCTCCCTCATACGTATATCATGCATGTAAGAGGGACCAGACAAGTAATAAATCCGCTTTGCGTTATGTTCATCTACCAAATGATCAACCATAGCCATAATAGCCTTTTTATCATCGCTGAGCACACTAATAAACTCATCTCTTTTTTGTCGAATGCTAATCACAGGGCAATGCGCCTTTTCCTTTACTTGCTCAATTAATTTTCCTGCCATGCCAGGAATATCAAACACATCAAGGCATAAAATAATCCCATCCAATTCGTCATAATTTGGAATATAAAGACAATTGCTTTCTCCCTCCACATAATCATGATTGTTATCGTATTCACCAAAAGTCGAAAAAACAACCAAATTGTATCCATTTGCCACCGCTTCATCAGCCAGCGCACCACACAGGGTGCGCTGGAAATATTCTGGAAGCTTGCAAACAAATACACCTAACGTTTTTTTTCGGTTGTTAAGCATGTATGATATCCTTTCGCAATTTTTTACTTATTTTCCGAATTGTATCCAATCAATCTGAACTCCCGGTTTATTTGCCTGTATATAAATTTTTGTCTTTCCTGTAACCGTAGGCCACAAACGAGTATTAATCTCTTTCCAGGAACCATTACCTAGATTATAGATCCTTACCGGATTAGAAGTTAAACTTCCAATTCGTACAAACAACTGTCCACTATTATTTGGTTCTTTCACATAGGTAGTTATACTCTGTGCGGTTTCACTTCCAAAATCAATATCAAACGCTATGTATGAATCCGTAGTGTTTAAGGTGACTTTTCCATCTTCAACCTTTATATCTTTGGAATCTGCAGTACAGTCTGTAGCCTTTATTTTATCAAATGGTCCAGACACTGCCGGTACATCAGGTACATCAGGCGACTTACTGTCCTTTATCGTAATCGACATAACAGCATTTTTCCCCGCATCGAAGACAAATGTCAATTTCGTTACTCCTACTGCCTGTTTGGAAAGATACTCTTTGCGAATAGACACTGTATCACCACTAATGGTATAGTCCTTTTCTTTTTCTAACACTGTCTTGTCGTTTCGAATTTCTGATAATGTTCTAACATTATTTAAAATAAGTTTTGTTGTCACATCTTCTTTCTTATCTGCACTCAAATCAAATTCGGCATTTGTTGTCGATATTTTGCCATTCACGACTACCGGCGTATTACTTGACAAATATGCGCGGAATTTACCACTACAATGTAACAATCCCATCATATAAAGACATCCATCATAGTATCGATATTTCCCTGTTGTTGGAGAAATGTTCCACAAATCCTCAAGGAATGACCATGATTTTTTATCACTAGATGCCAGACTCGCTGTTGCATTCATAGCAACCAATCCTGGAGAATGATCAGGACTAAGATTCTTTCCATCTAATGACCACTGATTTCCATAACTATCAACACCCTGGTCGTAGAAGAACGACTGGATTCTATTCGCGTGCGTGGTTGCCCAGTCATCCTGCGCCCACCATGCATAGTCGCAGGCAATATTAGCTGCAATTCGCCATGCATCAAATCGGAAATCACCATGATTTCCCTCGTTCTTAGCAGCCCCTGAATATTCGGAATAATCCGGACCTAATCCGGTTTTTTCATTTGTTGCATCTTTAAAATGCTGTCGACTAGCTTCAGCTGCCTCGCTCCAAAAATCATTGTCCTGCTCTGCCTCTCTCGCCCAAACTTCATAAAATGCCGGCAAATGATACGATGGATCACTAAATGTTGCAGCGTTTCCAATTGGGCAGAATACAGGCATTTTATGTTCTTTGTTAAACATATTCACACCTTGACCATCATCTGCCTGATGAAGCATCGTTTTCAGGATTTCCTGCGCTTCTTTGTTATAGTTATAAATTCCTTCACCATTTCCCCAGCGCGCTGATGCAAACAATAACGATGTTGCAAAATATTCCTCGCCGTCTGCTGCCGGCGTATTGTCCTTTATGGTTCCATTCGTATTCATCTGCCAAGCAAAATATCCTTTAAACTCTCCACTTTTATGCTGCATATGAGTTTTTGCCCATTTCCACAGACGATCAAACTCTTCCTGCTTGTCCATTTGAACACAAATCATCATACCATAAGACATTCCCTCAGAACGTACATCATCGGTATCTGCTGTATAAATATAAGCCATATCTTCGCCTACCGGATAATAGATTCGTTCATCGTCAGTACCATAAAAGAATTTTTGCCAAGCCGATTCGACCTTCTTATCTATCTCTGCATCCGAATATCCTAATTCCTTAAACAAATTTCTGTACTTTCCTGTAGACACAGCTCCAACTGATGCTGGTATTGGAGCATCCGGCAATGGTTTCACATCACCAATGTAATAAAGTTCATAACTATTTACATAGGTATCATTCGATCCATTATCTGTTTCAAGTAAAAATTTTATTTCCTGTTTTCCTGTTACATCTGTCATTTTAAATTCAAGAGACTGCTCCGACAACGTAGTTCCAGTAAATCCAACTGTTCCAACTTTCTTTCCGCCAATATATACAGAAACACTCGCCGTTGACGAATTACTAGATGCTCCTTTAACCACCATACGGTATTTTTTATTTGTCCCTTCAAATTCGTAAGATGTGCTACAATAGTCACCATTAGAATACAACACTACTTTATCACCAGCAACGCCAGCATAACTTCCTCCGCATGTCATTTTACTGCATTCTCCGCTACTTACCAATTTCGGTTCCTGACTTGCGGACGGTGTTGGCTCTGCCGTTGGCTGTTTCGTTGGCTCTGCCGTTGGCTGTTTCGTTGGCTCTGCCGTTGGTTGCTTTGTTTGGTCTACCGTTGGCTGTTTCGTTGACTCCGTCGTCACAGTTACCACGGGCTTATTCTTTTTTGCCACAACCTTCACTTTTAATTTACACTTTTTCTTCTTGCCTTTTGCCTTTTGTGTTATATACACTTTAGCATTTCCAGCTTTCTTAGCATAAATTTTCCCTTTTTTATTCACTGTCACAATCTTTTTGTTTGAAGACTTGAATTTGAATATCTTCTTTATCTTCTTGGATGAAACTTTTTTTCCTCGCAACTTTAGCTTTAACTGTAATTTCTTTTTTTCTTGAATCACCAAAACACCTTTGGTCATCTTATTTGTTACAGTAATTCCCTGCTTTTTCTTTTTTGCTTGCGAGAGATTTGGAGCTACGCCCAAAGTGGTCGTAAGCACAAGACAAGCAACAAGGAAAAAAACAAAAAGGTTTTTTCTACGTTTTGCTAAACTCATGATTATTATCCTCCTATAATGAATATTTTTACAATTGCATATTATACTACAACTAACAACCTAATTCGATGGAAAAATGTATTTTAAATATATGGATAATTGTCATCATTCCATGAGTTATTACATTCTTTTTCTCCATGTTTCTTCATGAAATATACAAACCATTATTCTTACAATTCTTTGGGAATTAAAAGAATATTGATACAGTGGATATAAGGATAGTAATTCAATTCTTGTCCCCATATATGCAAAACCTGGATAATGCCAAGTGTTGCCCCGAGATACATTTTGTTTTCCAATAATTCCAAAAGTGTCTCGGCGGAGCATTTATGAAACAGGGAACACAAAAGTTTCTGATTAGAACAGACCAAAGAATTTAGTTCGGCAAGTATGGTGACACCAAGAGGAGAAAGGATAAAATTACATCGAAAATCCCCCGGAAGGAATGACATCCAAGGACATTCGCCGTATGAGCGAAGAGGAACTTCCAGACATTGACTATTTTCTAAATAAGTTGACCTTAATGACGATTTTAGAGAAGAATTTTTTTACATCTTTTAAATCCCAAACCATCTATTTGTCATGTCCACATATCTGGGAGTTCTTTTCCATTTAGCAAAGCGCCGCATACGGTCTTTTCTATAAAGTAAAGTTACAAAAGACTCCGATTAATAATCAGAGTCTTAGAAAAGAGGCGACTAACGGATTTGAACCGATGATCAGGGAGTTGCAGTCCCATGCCTTACCACTTGGCTAAGTCGCCATATTCTATACATATGTGAGCAATCCACTTCCTATGAATATAATATCACAGGATAATTCCTATTGCAATATGAAGAAATGACCCCTACGGGAATCGAACCCGTGTTACCGCCGTGAAAGGGCGATGTCTTAACCGCTTGACCAAGGGGCCAGTGTCTGCTATCTCTAACAGATGATACGCGTCCCTGTCACGAAGAACACGACTGTATAACTTCTTAGTAAATACAGAAACTCCCCGAGTAGGGCTCGAACCTACAACAACTCGGTTA
>ULWL01085816.1_pt1 | contig 14860 bp, 10 predicted proteins | sample 1960171 | NCBI WGS metagenome assembly ULWL01 (sample SAMEA4835807, study PRJEB28245) | human gut metagenome | biome: gut microbiome; material: fecal sample | place: Denmark | collected 2008 | reverse complement strand
GGCAGGAACAGGGGGGCGACAGCCGCCGTCACGATGACCGTGCCGCCCAGAATGGCTCCTGCCTTGATGAAGGAACATGTTTTGCTCATGAGATTCTCAATGACGTGGAATTGCCCGGATGGTAAAAGGGGAAGGATAAAAAATCAAGATTTATTCTAAAGTTCGCCGGCCTTTCTCAGGTCTTCGTTAATGGCTTCCAGAACATCCGCTTCCGGGGTGAAATTGGCGGCATGGTAGGAGCTGCGGACCAACGGTCCGGATGCCACGTGCCTGAAGCCTTTGGAGCGCGCAACTTCCTCATACCGGGCGAAATCATCCGGATGGACGTATTTGACCACCGGAAGATGGTTGCGGGAGGGGCGCAGGTATTGCCCCAACGTCAGGACCGTGACGCCGTGCTCCAGCAAATCGTCCATGGAGCGGAAAAGCTCTTCTTCCGTTTCCCCCAGGCCCAGCATGATGCCGCTCTTGGTAGACACTTTGCCGTCCACGCACTCCAGAGCCATCCGGAGAACGCGCAGGGACCGACGGTACTGGGCGCGGAAGCGGACAATGGGCGTGAGGCGTTCCACCGTCTCCAGATTGTGTCCGAAAATATGCGGACGGGCCGCCATCAGCGTCTGGATGGAGGAGGGCTTCTCATTCAAGTCCGATGCAAGCACTTCAATGATCGTGGAAGGGCTGGCTTTTCTGACGGCCCTAATTACCTGGGCGAAATGCGCGGCGGCGCCGTCCGGCAAATCATCCCGGGTGACCATGGTAATCACGGCGTGGCGCAGCTTCATGTGCACGACGGCTTCCGCCACGTGCTGCGGTTCTTCAGGATCCAGCGGGCCGGGCTTGGCCGTGCGGGTGGCGCAGAATCCGCAGGCGCGCGTGCACCGTTCTCCGGCAATCATGAACGTGGCCGTACCCTGGTTCCAACATTCATAACGGTTGGGGCAGTGTGCTTCTTCACAGACGGTGAAGAGGTTTTTGCCTTCCACAAGCTGCTTGACGTCCCAGAATTCCCGGCCGTTGGGCAGACGAACCTTGATCCACGACGGTTTGCGTTCCGTTCCTTCCGCAGTCTCATTGTCGTTCCGGCGTTCCATAGTCCCGCTAGCTTGCCGTGACTCTGCTGCTTTGGCAAATTCAAAGTGTTTTATTCCGGACTTCATTCCCCGTTTTCATCCGGAGGGGAAGAAAGACGCGCAGACAATTTTTTCCGTTCTTTTGCCGCCAGACGCGCCGCACGGAAAAACTCCTGGAGATGAAGCAGGCACTCGTCTCCCAGTACGCCGGGACGCACCTCGCACTTATGGTTCAGGGGCGGATTGGAATCCAGCAGATTGATCCAGCCCCCCGCAGCCCCGGTTTTTGCATCCGGGCAGCCGAAAACGACGCGGTCCGGACGGCAGTGGACGATAGCTCCTGCGCACATGGGGCACGGCTCCTTGGTGACATACAGGGTGCAGCCTTCCAGCCGCCAGTCGCCCAAAGCCTCCTGGGCCGCCGTCAGGGCAATCATCTCCGCATGGGCCGTAGCATCCTTGAGCGTCTCCACCTGGTTCCAGCCCCGGCCGATCACGCGGCCATCCTTCACCACAATGGCTCCAACAGGCACTTCCCCTTTCACGAGGGCCTTTCTGGATTCTTTCATGGCTTGGCGCATGAACCATTCGTCCGAACCGGGCATTTCCATCATTACGGAGGTTATCATGGACCGGGCGGCGCGGTTCTGGCAAGCTCTTTCTGGAAGATTCTTATTGTGTTTTATACGGTAAGTGAGCCATGCCGCAGAAAGGGGTGGGGATGAATGCGTTTTTACGTTGATTCCGGAGAATGGGTGGCATAAGTATGGACTATGAGCTTTTCAGAACCCTGTGCCTTGGCCGTTGATTTCGGCGGCACGAGCATCAAAATGGGCGTAACGGCGGGGGATCGTATTCTGGCGACGGCCGACCGCATCCCTACTGCCATGTTCGAAAGCCCGCAGGCAATCATTGATGCCATGATTGCGTCCGCCCGCACCCTGCGCGGACAATTCCCCTCCGCCTGTGTGATGGGCATGGGAATGCCGGGATGGTGTGATTACCAGCGGGGAGTGCTTTACCAGCTTACCAATGTGAGGGTCTGGGATAGGGAAATTCCGGTGAAAGAGATGATGGAGCAGGCCCTGGGCCTCCCCGTCGTGCTGGATAATGACGCCAACTGCATGGCTTATGCGGAATGGAAGCTGGGCGCCGGGCGCGGCATGTCCAGCCTGGTGTGCCTGACGATGGGAACGGGGATAGGCGGGGGAATCGTGGTGCATGACCGCATGCTGCGGGGAAGGCGGCTTTCCGCTGCGGAACTGGGCCAGACCAGCATTCATTACCAGGGGAAAACGGGACCGTTCGGCAGCCGGGGAGCCATTGAGGAATACATCGGCAACAACGAACTGGCGGCGGAGGCGGTTAAACGGTATGCCGGGGCGGGAATCATCAAGACGGTGGATGAATGCACGCCCAGGCATCTGGACGAGGCTGCCCGGTCCGGATGTCCTATAGCCCTTCAATTATGGGAAGATACGGCGGAAATGCTGGGCTGCCTGATCATGAACCTGATGTATACGCTGGTGCCGGACGCCTTCATCATCGGGGGCGGTGTGGCCAAGGCAGGGGATTTGTTGATGAAGCCGCTGCTGGAGAACCTCAGGAAACAGTTGTTTCCTCTCCTGATGGAGGATTTGAAAATTCTGCCTGCCAGATTTGGAGCGGAGGCGGGGTTGCTGGGAGCGGGAGCCATGGCGATGGATGAATTCATGGGGCTGGGGATTTTGGAACGGTTTAAGAACCAGAAATCAACGCAGACTTTTTGTTAGTTTGGGCTAATATAGGGCTTGCCATGCCGGAGAGGCAGGCGTACAAGCGGAACAGGTCATGAGCACGGAACATTCCCACGAACATTTTCCGGAAGGTGCTTCCTGTTATTCCGGAAGCTGCGGTTCTGGAAGCTGTTGCTGCTCCGGAGACGCCATCGGGCCTGTTCCCGCCGTGCTGGGCATTGCCCTGTTCATCAGTGCGCTGGCGGCGGGCGGCGATTCCCTGGCCGGTATGGCCGCCTACGTGGGCTCCTACCTGCTGATAGGCTGGGATGTACTGAAGGCCGCCTTTCTGGGGATGATGCGCGGCCGCGCCATCAATGAAAATTTTCTGATGAGTATTGCTTCCCTGGGGGCGATGTTCCTGGGGGATTATTCCGAGGCGGTGGGGGTGATGCTGTTCTACCGCGTGGGAGAGTACCTTCAGGAACGTGCGGTGGGCAGCTCCCGCCGGTCCGTAAGCGAACTGATGAGTCTGAGGCCTGAGGCCGTCCATGTGAAAAAAGCCGGAGCCGTAGATGACGTTCCTCCTTCCGAGGTTCTGCCCGGCTCCCTGATTGAAGTGCGCCCCGGCGAACGCGTTCCGTTGGACGGTGTGGTAACGGGAGGCTGCTCCGTGCTGGATACCTCCGCCATGACCGGGGAATCCCTGCCGGTGGAAGCCGGATCCGGAAGCTCCGTGCTGGCGGGGTACATCAACGGGCAGGGTGTGCTGGAAGTGCGTACGGAGCGGGACTGGCGGCATTCCGCCCTGGCGCGGGTCCAGGAACTGGTGGAAGCCGCATCAGGCCGCAAATCCCCTCTGGAGGGGAGGCTGTCCTCATTTTCCCGCATTTATACGCCGCTGGTGATTTCCATAGCCGCTCTGGTATTTTTACTTTATCCCCTTGTGACGGGCGGAAGCTGGGCGGACGGTCTGTTCCGCGCCCTGGTCCTGCTGGTGATTTCCTGCCCCTGCGCGCTGGTGCTGTCCATCCCGCTGGGCTTTTTTGCCGGAATAGGGAGAGCGGCGCGGCAGGGGATTTTGCTGAAAGGGAGCAACTATCTGGATGCCCTGCGGAAGGTGAAGACGGTGGTGTTTGACAAAACCGGAACCTTGACGGAAGGCGTTTTTTCCGTGGATGAAGTGCTTCCCCGTGACGGCGTTTCCCCGGAGGAACTGCTGTACTGGGCGGCCCATGCGGAACTCTCCGCCTCCCATCCGCTGGGGCGTTCCATTGTGAAGGCATATGAAGGGACTCTGTTTCCGGACCGCGTGGCGGAACTGGTGGAGGTGACGGGCGGCGGCGTTTCAGCCCGCGTGGAAGGGAGACCGGTTCTGGTGGGGAAAAAGTCTTTTCTTCAAGAGGTCGGCGTAAGGACGGAGGAGGGAGAAGACCGTGGCGTGACCGTTTATGCGGCGTTGGACGGCATACTTCTGGGATGCCTCCGCCTGTCTGACCGCGTCAAGCCGGGAGCGGAGCGTGCGGTGCGGAAATTGAGGGAACTGGGCGTTTCCAACCTGGTCATGCTGACGGGGGATTCTTCTTCCGCCGGAACGGAAGTGGGGCTTAAGCTGGGGATGGACGAGGTATTCTGCGGGCTGATGCCTGCCGGCAAGCTGGAGCATGTGCGCCGGCTGAAACCTGAAACGGGGCTGCTTGCCTTTGTGGGGGACGGTATGAATGACGCCCCTTCCCTCGCTGCTGTCGACATCGGCATTGCCATGGGCGGCGTAGGGTCCGATACGGCTCTTCAGGCGGCTGACGTAGTGGTGATGAAGGGAGATCCCTTGGCCGTTCCGCTGGGGATGATGCTTTCCCAAGCCACAGAGCGCATCATTGTGCAGAACATCGTTCTTATTTTGGGCGTCAAAATTCTGGTCATGGTGCTGGGTATTCTGGGGCTGGCGGGGATGTGGGCCGCCGTGATGGCGGATGTGGGCGTCTGCCTGCTTGCGGTGGGCAACTCCATGCGTATTTTCCGGGTGAAGCTGGACATGTGACGAAAGGGAACTCTCTTCCTCCCCCTGTTTATGGGAGGATGCCCCCATCCCGATATCCGGATGCTGCCGCGGAATCTTGGAACAGCGGAAGATATCCTGATAAAAAAGCCTCCGTTCCGGTGGGCGGAACGGAGGACGGGGGAAAAACAGGCCGGGCAGAAAATCTTACCGCAGCCCCGTCAGCAGAAGTTCCGCGTTATTCTGTGTCTTGGAGATATTTTGCAGGAGAGTCTGAAGGCCTTCCCATCCCGGTTTCATGGCGAGCTGGCGGCGCAATTGCATGATTTTGACGAATTCCTGTTCGTTATACAGCCTGTCGTCATTGCGGGTGCCGCTCTGGGAAAGGGAAATGGCCGGATAAATGCGCCGTTCGGAAAGTTCCCGGTCCAGGCGGATTTCCAGATTGCCCGTTCCCTTGAATTCTTCAAAAATCACTTCGTCCATTCTTGATTCCGTGTCTACCAGGCATGTGGCGATGATGGTCAGGCTGCCTCCTTCTTCCACATTGCGCGCCGCGGAAAAGAATTTGCGCGGTTTTTCCAATGCATTGGACCCCAGGCCGCCGGACATGATGCGTCCTCCCGTCTGGTTGGCATTGTAGCCGCGGGCCAGCCTGGTGAGGGAATCCAGCAGGATGACGACGTCTCTGCCCATTTCCACCAGGCGTTTGGCCCGTTCGATAACCAGATCGGAAACCTGGGCATGGCGCCGGGAAGGTTCATCAAAAGTGGAGGCGAATACCGGAGCATCCACGGTTTCTTCAAAATCCGTTACTTCCTCCGGACGTTCGTCCAGCAACAGCACAATCAGTTCCACTTCCGGATAATTGGCCCTGATGGAACGGGCGATTGTTTTCAGAAGAACGGTTTTTCCTCCGCGCGGGGGGGCCACAATCAGGCCGCGCTGCCCTTTGCCGAAGGGCGTCATGAGGTCCAGCACGCGCATGGCGGCGGAATTGACCCCCTTGTTTTCCAGAAGGAGGCGTTCCTTGGGGAAGAGGGGGGTGAGGCGTTCAAAATCGCTGCGCGCCCGGTAGTCTTCCGCAGGGATGTCCTCCACGCTGATGACGGAGGCTGCAGAAAGGTACTTGTCATGAGGCCGCAATTTGCGCAGCCTGACCTTGATCTGCTGGCCTACGCGGAGATGCAGGGGTTTGATGAGATTGCCGCCCAGATAAATATCATCCGGAGAGGTGCGGAAACTTTTCACCGGATCCCTCAGCATGGCGTAATTATCCTTGGCTTGTTCCATGACCCCGGAAACTACGACTTCATGGCCCTTTGCCAGAAGCTGTTTCCCCAATTCAAAAACCAGCTGGGACTTGGTGAGGGAGGCCGCGTTCCGGATGGGCAGCCCTTCCGCCATTTCCTGAAGATCGTTCAGGGGGCGTTTCCGCAGTTCATTGATGTCAATCTGCTCCAGAACAGGGGCTGCTTCCTCCTCCTCCCGGACTGCGTTTCCACTATTTTCCTCCGGAGCGGCAGCCGGCTGTTCCCCGGAGGTTTCTTCCGGCGCGGGCAGGGGCTTGGGGAGGGTTTCCTGCGGAATATCTCCGGCGAGGGAAGGGGGGTTGTCGAGTTCTTCAGTCATGAAAAAAATGTTGGTAAAGTCTTTGGGTTTGCTGGCGGAGCAGGTCCGGGGGGCCTTCATTCCAGATGACGAAGTCGGCCGCAGCCACTTTTTCCATGATAGGCCGCTGGGCCGCCAGAATGGCTTCAATCATATCCTCCCGGAATCCATTCCTGATAGCCAGGCGGGTTTTCTGCGTTCCCCTGGAAACAGCCACCACGCACACGGCATCTTGGCAATAGCGCGCCGAAGTTTCAAAAAACAGGGGCACGTCAATGACAAACCCGTCCACCTCCGTATTCTGACGCGCCGCCAGCATTTGCGCAAGACATTCTTGATGCAGCAGGGGGTGAATGATCCCTTCCAGCGTTCTGCGGCTTTCCGGATTCCGGAAAACAAGCTCCCGCAGAAAATGCCTGTCAGCCTTTCCGGAGGAGTCTACGCTGGCTGGGCCGAAGACGCTGGAGAGGGGGGCTTTCAGCGTACCGCCATCCAGCAATCTGCCCGCCTCCGCATCACAGTCAAACAGGCGCAGGCGCGCGCCTCCCTCCTCCATCAGCAGACGGATGAATGTAGATTTCCCGGTGGCTATTCCTCCGGTAACAATCAGGGTTTTCATGGGGGGAAGGGAAAGTAAGGCGCTTCTGGGATATAAAGAGCGGGTGAAAGGGTTACCCTTTCACCCGCTCCAATATGGACGTTATGCACGCAGCCTACATGGGAGGCAGCAGGCCTTCGGAGGCGGGAAGGGCGCTTTCCGGAGCGGCCGCAGTGGGAAGGGCATTGCCGCGTACGGGCTGGCCCGTGGCGTCAATGATCTGTCCCGTTACGAAGATCATCAGATTCTTCTTGATGTGGTTGTCGGAGTTGCTGCGGAAGAAGCGGCCGATGAGAGGCAGGTCACCGAAGATCGGCACTTTGTCTTCCACCGTCTGCACGTTTTCCGTGATCAAACCACCGATTGCCACGGTATGGCCGTCGTAGATGAACAGGGACGTTTCAACGGACCGCTTGGAGAAGATCGGCTGATCGATGCGGTTTTCCGTCAGCGTCAGGGACATCGGCTTGCCGTCGGAACCAACGCCGGTGGACTGGATCGGGCTGCCGTAGTTCACGAAGCCTTCAAATTCCACGATGCTGGGCTTGAAGTTCAGGTCGATGATGTACTTGTTGTCGCCAATGGTAGGCACCACTTCCAGAGTTACGCCGACGGGCTTCATTTCAAACACGCCGGGGGTGGCGGGAGTGACGGGGAAGCTGGATATCTGGGGCTGGATCTGATTGCCCAGCAGGCCGTCCACAATGTTACCGTTGTTCCCATAACCGTAACCGTTGTTATAGCCGCTGTTGCCTACGGAGTTGGGGAGTTCCGGCGGTTCGTATTCGGTGGGATACCAGAATTCGCGGATGATTTCAATCTTGGCGGTTTCACCGGACTTGGCGGTCACGCTGGGGGCGGTGAGGACGTCAGAGCCTTTTTTCTGGGACAGGCCGCGCATCAGCATCTGGAAGGAGCCTTCGTCATAAATGCCCGTCAGGGACATGATGCCGGGAGCGGCGTTTTTCTGGGAGGCTTCAGAGCGGTTGGTGCTGTTCAGCAGATTGTCCACGGAGTTCTTGGTGATGGCGTAGTCACCCGTGCGGTTGCCGCCGGTAACGAGGCCGTTGATGGTGTCGCTGCCGCTGTTTACAGGCCAGCCGGTCACGCCGCCGGGAGACTGGGTAAAGCTGTCGGAAGTGGAACCGGTGCCGTAGTTCGTGCCGCCGCCCAGGAAGGTGCTGCGGTCATTGCTTACGGAGAACGGGGTGACAATCCAGTCAAAGCCGAGTTCTTCCGTGTTTTCCTGGGTTACTTCCACGAACTTGGTCATGATGCGCACCTGCTGGGATTCGCCGCGGGTGTTTTCAATGAGCTGTTCGATCAGGTCCAGGTTGCCGGAAGTGTTGCGGACGACCAGGGAGGAATTGCCGTTGACAAGGAATGCCGTGGCGCCTTCCGGGAAGCTGATGCCGCTCTTTTGCAGCAGGCTGCGGATGGAGGGCATGGGTTTAAGGCCGGAGGAGCTTTCGCCACCGCCGCCAAAGGGGTCGTCGCTGACTTCGCCGCCGCCGTCGCCGACGGTGGTGCGGAGAGCGGACTGGAAGCCCGGGGGCACGGAGAAGGTGCGCTGGTACAGATCCACGTCATTGCCGCCGGCAGGAAGGATGGTCACTGCATAGTCTTCCACCTTCTGGCGCAGGCCGGCATTGCTGCAGATGAAACGGAGCACTTCCAGCATGGGAACATTAGTCAGCTTCAACTGGCCGATTTTGCGGGTGCGGATGCTTTCCTGCGGGGCTGCTGCCGGAGCAGCTTCCGTGACTTCCGCAGTTTCTTCGCCAAAGCCGTCTTCATCAGTTGCGGGAACGGCGGGGGCGACGGCAGCGGGCTGGGAATCATTGATGACAAAGTTGATGCCGCGTTCACCGTTCGGGCCTACCGTGCGGTCCAGTTCAATGGACTTTTTGCGCAGATAGTCAATGGCGTCTTCCACGGTGGTGTCTTCAAAAGAGACGGAGGGGATGATGATGCTCTTGAGCTTCATCAGATTGGCCGTGGCGCCGTTGATGTCCGTGATCGGTGCGTTGTCAGTGCCGTCGGCTCCGGTCGGGACTTCCATCGGGATGGGGCGTTCCCACATCTTGTCCACTTCCGCCAGCATGGTGCTGCGGGTTTCGTCGTAAGCGGCTGCATAGTAAGCCATTCTGCGGCGGTTGACCGTTTCCTGTCCGCGGCGGGCCGCCACGTTGTACGGGTCGATGGAGAGAACCTTGTTGAATTCGGCGATGGCTTTGTCGTAGTCGCCGAGGTCATAGTAACCATAGGCCATGTGAAGGAGGGTGTTCACCTTTTCCACGTTTTTCACGTGTTCGGGGGTGAGCGCCGGATTCGTGCGAATCGGGTCCTTCATGTATTCGAGCGTCTGCTTGGCAAGCTTGGCGCTCCGGGGATTGAGCTTGATGGCATCCTGCAGAAGCTTGTCGGCTTCGTCATAGCGCCCCACTTTGATGTATTCCTGAGCAACGGCGATGCTGGCGTCGCCAATATGGTTGGCGATAGCTTCCTTGCGCTGGTCGTTGATCGGCGCGGAAGGCAGCATGTTGTAAGCGGCGTTGTATTTGTCCAGGGCTTCCTTGTACTTGCCTTCGCGGTACAGGTTGCGGCCTTCCGCAAGGAGCTGCATGGCTTCCTGGGTTTGCGCTTCGCGGCGGGCCATGGCTGTGCGCGCTGCACTGGACTGGTATTGGTAACTGCCCGGTCCGGCGTAGGACGATCCCAAGGCACTGGAGGTTCCGACGGCGCCGCCATCACCAGCCTGCGCAAACGGGCAGGAGGCAGCAATGGCCATCAGCGCGATCAGGGAACGCTTCGGTTGATAAAGTGGTGCGTGGTCCATAGTTAGGTTCTTCTTTTTACATGTTTTTCGGATTTGTGAAGCTTTTTTTTCAGAAAAGTTTAAATCCGGCTCTATTTTTTCTTGCTCAGTGTTGTTTGTTCTCCAGTGGTTTTGTTGGCAATGGTTACGGTCTGTGTAGCATTATCAACGGTTTTCAGCGTGTAGATTTGTTTGGCGTCTCCCGGAATCCGGAAGTCGGAACCTTCCTCTACTTCAAAGCTGGTATCCCGTTCGGGGCCGGCCGTGATAGTAAGGTTTACTTTCTTATCAATGATTGGAATGACGTATTTTGTTCCGCGCCTGATGGTGTAGGTTTGTCCGTTTTTGGTCGGCTTCAAATCCTTGACGACGGCTTCCTCGTCCGTTTCCACCATGTCCAGGCTGGGATTCTTGAATTCCTTTTTGACAACGCTGACAAGTTCGAATCTGGGCTCGTCTTTTGTATTCTTACGGGTACCGAACTTGCCGTTGGTCTGGACGATGTTTTTCCAGATTTCCTGTTTGGCGCGGTTCATGCCCTTAAAGGTAAAGTCATTGCCATCCGCCTGGGTGAAAGCCAGGTAGAAGCCGAACTGCTTGATTTCGTCGACAAAAAGTTTGCTGACCAGGGGAGGATGGCTGTTGGGGTCGTTGGGATGGGTTTTGGCCGCATATTCCTCCTGCACCGTAAATCCATCGTTGTCCGGGTCCCGGGTCAGGACGTCCGAGTAAACGAATTCATTTTCCAGTCCGTTGTCCAGGAACCATTTGTTCGGGATGTTGCCGTGGATAGGCGGACCGGAGATGATGTCAAAGGGTTCCATTCCCCCCTCCTTAATCCAGAGATTGGGGGCGACGAAGCCCACATACTTCTGTGTTTCCTGGGCAATCGGCTTGAGTTCGTGGGAGGCGGAAAGCTCCTGGCCTACTTCTGCGGCTTTCTTGATGCCGGGAGGCGGTTCGATGGCTTTTTCAGAAACCTGCGTGGTGAATTTGTATTTGTCATTCAGTCCCAGAAAGGTCAGCGTACCATAGGCGGCCACTCCCAGGCCCAGGACGATTCCGGATGCCAACAGGATTTTGTCGTAATTTTGTTTTTCAGACATGTTGAAAGTATTTGCTGCGGTTGGTGTTGCCTTGGTTAATCTTCAGACGGTTCCTGAGCCTTGGGCTGGTTGAAGTGGACCAGATTCAGGGAGACCTGGACAAAGACCTGCTCCTTGCCCATGTAAGGCTTGATGACTTGCTGGATGGCCGGGGCTGCAGGTGCAGCCGCCTCATCCGCCGGAGTCAGGGAAGCCGCACCCGTGGCGGGTTGGGCCGCGGCAGGTTTGGCGGCTGCCGGATTGGCGATGGGAGGGGGCATCATCCGTTCGTTGCGGATACGGATGGAGTTGACCGTGAACAGATAGTCCTGCATGCCGGTTATGGCGTTCATGGCTTTCAATACACTTTCCCGGTCGCCCTGGAAGGCTATTTCCAGAGGCATGGGAGTCCATGGGGCCTGGTCGGCTTCGTCCGATTCTTCCGGATTGTTCGCCGGGGTTTCAATGGGGAGCTGGGGGCGGTACACCTTGATGAATTTGGACAGGCCGCATTCCGCCAGTTTGTTGACCAGGCTGTTGATGGCTTTCAATTCAAAACCCAGCGTGGAGGCCGCCTGAACAGAGGGAGCCTGGGTGCTGTAAACCTGGAAACCGAGCCAGGAGGATGTGTCCGTTATGAGAATGTTCTTTTTCTTGCAGGAGGAGATCAGGGAATCCCTGAATGTTTTCAGTTCATTCTGGAATGCCGTGGGCGTGGTTGGGACCAGCGCGGAGGAGGCAAGGAAGGGCTTGTAGGCCGTTTCCAGGCTGCCCACGGCCTTGGCATAGCGGTTCAGTTCTTTTTCCAGCTCTTCGTTGGATGAGCGGCTCGGAGTGATTTCCGCAGCATTGGCGGACTTGATTTCCTTGGCGGCGATGCTGATTTTTTTGTCCAGTTCACTGCGTTTGGAATTGACGATGTACCCTGTCGCGGATAACCCCAGGAATAAGAGAAGCCCCACGCCCGCGACCATGGCGGCGGGCTTGTTGTCTGTAATCCAATTGCTCATAAAATATGTCTTGTTCGGGTTGGGTAATCTTATTTGTTAAAGTTCACGGGAATGGGCGTTTTTAACGGAAGCACCAGCTTGAAGGGTACAAAGGCCCCTGCCGCCGCGTCCACCTTGGCGTCCTTGGCTCCCAGTTCCATGATCTGGCGGGCTTCCAGCTTGACATCTCCGGGCTTGAAAGTGAACAGGGATTCCTTGTTCCCGTCTATTTTTGCCTGGAGGTCCTGGATGATTCTCTGGCCGCCCAGGCTGCGCCGGACGAATCCGGTCAGGCGGATGGCGTTGACGCTGTAAACGCCCGCTTCATCCTCGCTGGATGCGTTGGCGGAGGCCTCCGTCCTGATGTCATCCACCAGGGATGTATTTTTGTCCGATGTGAAGGAATCCTTGATGACGGAGTATCCCGTGATTTGGGTGGTATCCTCCGGATTGAAGTGGGCCAGCGGTTCAAAATCCGTAAACCAGTAGGGATAATCCTTGTGTTCCGACTGTTCCAGCAGGTGCCTGATGATGTCCGCGTAGCCGTAGCGCTGAAGCGTGAGCTGCTGGTAGGAAGCCAGGGTGGAGTCCAGTTTTTTCAGTTCCTGTTCTTTCTGGCGCAGGGCGGATTGTGCCGATTTGATGGAAGTAACGGTGGGCTGGACGCCGGCGAGGATTTCCTCCGCCTTTTTTTCGCCCATATATCCTGTGACGGCATAAGCTGCGGCACCGAGAACGGCAATGGCTGCCCCGGCGATGATGGCGGGCATTTTTTTCTGGTTGGCCCGCTTTTTGGCAACTGCGGTGGGTTCCAGGTCAATATTGAGGGAAGCCCGGCCGATGGAGTGAATGGCGGTGCCGATCAATCCGCCCAGGATGAAGGCTTCGCGGGAGATGGTGTTCACGTCCACGCCGGAGCCCACGCCCACGTTGTGCATGGGGTTGAAGAAGGAGATCGGAATGCCCAGTTTATCTTCCAGGAATTCCTTGGTATAGGGCAGGGAAGCTCCGCCGCCGCACAGGTATGCCTTGACGGGAGCGCTTCCGCTCATCTGGGCGCGGTAATGGTTGGTGGTCCGCTGGATTTCTGAGGCAAGCCGGGTCATGGCCGTACGGATGACGGTAGCCAGATTGGCCGTGGCGGGATCCAGCCCTTCCGTTTGCCCGTTGCTCATGGAAACGAGCCCGCTGGTGGTTTTCAAGCGTTCCGCTTCCAGGAAGGGAATATTGAATTCACGGGCGATAGCGGAGGTTACGAAGATTCCCCCCGCGGAAATGCTGCGGGTGAAGAAACGTCCCTGTTCGCTGTAAATCAAATCCGTGGATTTGGCGCCGATGTCGATGAGCATGACCGGTTCTTTCTCATCCGGATAACTGTCCACATACGCATTGTACAGAGAGGTAAGAGCGCAGTCCACTTTGCCGGTGGAAAGGCCGTGGGAGATGATTTCATCATTCAGGGAGTCCAGGTCTTCCGCCTTGATGGCAACCAGGATGGCTTCCCGTTCCAGACCTTTGGCGGGAAGCAGATGGTAGTCCCACACGACTTCGTCCAGCGGGAAGGGGACGTGCTGCTGGGCTTCAAAGCGGATGAGCTGTTCCACATCGGTATCGTCCAGAGCCGGAAGCTTGACGAAGCGGATGAAAACGGATTGTCCGGAAACGGAATAGTTGACGACGCTTCCTTTGACGTTGAGTTCCTGGACGAGGTCGGCGATGGCTTCCCCTATTTTCGTCAGGCGCAAACCTTCTGCTGACGGGTCCAGCACTACGAGGCGCGTAGCATAGCGGTCCAGGATAAGGGCGTCTTTGGAAGTCTTGGAAAAGACGCCCATTGAAACTCTCTGGGAACCTACGTTTAATGCGACGATTGGTCGTGAATTAGCCATGGGTGATTTCTGTTAAATAAGATGAAATGATAGAATTAATGGAACGTTATTCGCCGTCCGCCGGAGGTTCCACAGGAGTACCGAACGGGGCGGGGACGGAACTGGAAGCCGCCTGCTGGCTGTTGGGCCTCATAATTTCCGGATAACGGTCGTACCAGAACACGGAGAAAGGAGTTTCATCCTTGTTCAGCAGGGGGTAATAAGAGGTCTCCACGATGCTGGGGGACTGGATGGTCCACCATTTTTCCATTTTGCCGCGTTCGGAGGAATAAGTGGCGACAATCTTGCCGTTGTATTCCACCACTACGCCCTGGTACTTCACCCATTTTCCTCTTCCTCCTTCCACACCGGTAATGCGCTTGACGGAGGACGGGGAGAGATACACGGAAGCGTACGTGTTTTCTCCTACCGGAACATTGACGTATTTGACTTCCTTATACAGTTTCAGGTACTGGCGGGAGCGGTCCGGATTGACTACTGCGATGTAGAATTTGAACGTCAGGGCATCAATATAGCCGGATTTGGGGGTGGGAGCGGCATCCACCTTGAAGGGAATTTCAAAATCCGCCCATTTCTTCGGTTTCGGCAGCGGCCGGGGATCGTCCTGCGTCAGGACGTTGGGGGACTGGCGCATATACAGGGACAGCTTTTCCAGGGAGACCCGCACCTGCATTCTGGGATTGCTGGTGGTCTGCGCCGATGCCGCAGGGACGAAAAGCACCGCAGCCAGCATGGCCGTGATAGTGTTAAGGATGGATTTCATAGCACAATTCAATTCCCTGATTAGTTACACCAAAAACCGAACTGTGGCTAGCAAAAATCTCTTGTTTCTTTCCATGTAGCGTGTGTGGAGCATGACACGGCTCCGCCCGACGGTTCTGCCCGGGCGGTCAAGAAAAAAACATGCGGCATGGCTGCGGGCTTGACCTGGCAGAGGTGTTTCCACATGCTCGGCCCATGGCGATTGATTCTGATCTGCTGAAGAAGTTTTCAGAGGCTCACGGTATTTCGGGGCATGAGGATGAAGTGAGAAGCCTGGTGGCTCAGGAACTTGAAGGATATGGGGAATTTTCTTCCGATGGT
>ULWL01028241.1_pt1 | contig 14910 bp, 29 predicted proteins | sample 1960171 | NCBI WGS metagenome assembly ULWL01 (sample SAMEA4835807, study PRJEB28245) | human gut metagenome | biome: gut microbiome; material: fecal sample | place: Denmark | collected 2008 | reverse complement strand
TCAGTCAGCAGCCACCAACACCGGCTATCGGTCAGCAGCCAGCGTAGAAGGGAAAGACAGCATAGCTATCGTAACAGGATACGATAGTAAAGCCAAAGGAGCTATGGGCTGTTGGATTGTATTAACAGAAAGAGGTGATTGGGATGGAAATACTTATCCTATTATAAATGTACAGGCGTTTAAAGTCGACGGAATATCAATTAAAGCCGATACATTTTATAAATTAAAAAACAGCAAACCTGTAGAAGCAAAATAGCTTATGAAACAATATCAACTCCCCGACTACCTAATAAAATCTTTCCTTCGACATGTATCAAAAATTGTAGATCATGTAGAAGATAAAGGCTGTAGTCGGATAGCTGATGCAGTTCGACTAACCAAGAAGGATTTAAAGAAAATTGAATCACTTATTTCCAAATAAGAAAAATATGGAACTATGAGAGTAATACATGTTCATTTGATCTTTAAAAAACAAGATCATTTCTTTGGTAGTATTTCTGCCATATTTGATTATTTGAGTGAAGATGATATTGGGATGGCAAAATCCACCCTTATTCATTCTTTAAGCTCCGACACAATATGTACGGGGAGAGCAATAATAAAGAGACGGGAGATACTAAGGTGTAAACATAAGTAGAACTTCATGCGGTTAATAATTTAGGTTTTCACCCCCTGTCGTTCGTGAGAATATGCAGGGCGTTTAGGGGCGAAAGGTAATAGATGTATATTAGATTGGTTCGATTCCGATCCGCCCCACATTGATATTGGAATTATGGATTTTGGATATGATATTCCGGATTTTGAACCGGATGATTACGACAATTACAATTATGATTAAGAAAGACAGAGTAATAGGAATAGATCCCGATTGTGACAAATCGGGAGTTACAGAGCTTCATGTTAAGTCAAGGTGTTTAAACGTGACTAATCTTTCATTCCCTATCCTTGTTGACTACTTAAAGTATATAAAAGAGGATTTTGTTGATCGTCAAAAAGAATCTATCATAGTCGTTGTCGAAGCCGGCTGGATGAATGAAAGCAACTGGCACGCTACACGCTCCACTCCGGCTGCTGCAGCTAAAATAGGTCAGAATACTGGTCGAAACCATGAGGTCGCTCGCAAAATAGCTGAAATGGCAAGGCATATAGGACTGGAAGTTGACGAAATTAGACCTCTTAGAAAATGCTGGAAGGGTAAAGACGGGAAGATAACTCAAGAAGAACTATCAAAGATCGTTGGGGGATTGGATAAGAGGTTAAATCAGGATGCCAGGGATTCCTGCATCCTATCATGGGTTTATGCAGGATTACCAATAAAATTATAATATGGCTAAGAAAGAAATTACTCATGCAAGGTGTAGTGATTGCATACACTCTAAAGCGTTCTCAGAACTGGTCATTACCTGCAAAGAGAAGAAGGTAAACTTGGTAGGGAACGCAATTAGGATATGCTTATTGTTCAAAAAGAAATAGCAAAAAGAAAATATGAAAAGTTATCAATATGAAGAAATTGTCTTTTGGCTATCATTCATATCCTACCAGATTAGCTACATAGCCGGTTTCGATATTTGGGTACAAAATCTATTGCTTATCAATGCTCTTGTAAATATGTGCTGCGCTATTTATTACGCCTATAAGCATAGAAAAGACGATGACATAAAAGATTAGTTTTCATTATACAATCGAATGTCTAATTTTTAAAATCTACATTAATATGGATATAAAGAAGATGTCAAATATCGATCTCAAATATGGTATAGACCGTTGCAATGCAAGGCTTTCCGGTATTATGCCAATGGGACATAGGAATAAGGATAGGTGCGTAAAGGCACTTGAAGAATATAGAAAAGAACTGTTGAATAGAGGAATAATATATTGATCATGGAAGAGGGATATATCCCAATTAGCAGAAAGCTATTTGAGCATCCTTTTTGGAGCGAAAAGCGAGAATTCAGTTATGCCGAAGCGTGGATCGACATTTTGAGACTAGTACGGTTTGAGGCGAATTCGACCAAGATGCTGATTGGGGGCAAAGCAGTAGAAATCCATAGAGGGGAATACCCCGCATCATTGAGGCGATTAGCCGACTTGTGGGGATGGTCGAAAAACAAAGTTGACAAGTTCCTGGATCTGCTAATATCCGAAGGCATGATAACAAAAAGGACAGCTGAAGGGACAAAGCAGACAGTTATAACAGTCTGTAATTTTGATAAATACAATATCATTCCCAAAAAACCGGGACAACTCGCGGGACAAAACCGGGACAACGTCGGGACAACGTCGGGACAACGTCGGGACAAATCTAATAAAGATAATAATATTAATAATATAAATAATAATATCCCCCCTACCCCCCAAGAGGGGGACGTTGCATCTGGCAAAACTTGGAGAGATGATTTTGATATTTACCTCTCGGAAGTAACAGAAGCATTTGAAAAAATATCTTCCGACAAAGAGTTTATAAAAAACAGACAAAAATATCATCCAGAGTTGGACATCGTATTGTCCCTAAAAAAAGCATTTGAAGACTATTGGAGCCAAGAAGCCGGTTGGAAAAGGAAAAAGATCAGCAAGACCAAAAACATCGATTGGGTTAGCACATTCAAAAAGGCCTTAGACCAACCGCAAAATAAAGTCTATAAACGAAGAAATGTCAATCCGGAGCCGGAGCAGCTTACGCCGCTACAGGAAAGGTTTAGAAAATTCTTGGAGGACAATGGCCCTTTGTTGTTGAAAATGCCTTCACAGCCCACAGATCAAGAAGTTGAATCTCTTGCGAAAATGAATAAGAGTATGCTGACAGATATAGTGAGAAAAATAAACAACGACAGCTATATCACCCGCTATAAAAACAGTGTATACCAAACAATCATGGAAATTAAAAAGAAAGAGTATGGATAACAGAGTTATGCCGCATGATACAGATGCTGAAAAAGTAGTTTTGGGAACAATTATGTCCGATCGCAATGCACTGAACGAGGTGAGAGAAATATTGTCTCCTAATTGTTTCTATGATAACTTAAACAATCAAGTCTACAAAGCCATTATCGCAATAGACTCCAGAGGAGAAAGTCCAGACTTGATCACTGTCACAAACGAAATGAGAAAAAAGAACGAATCCGTCGATTTGTTTGCTATCAGTCAAATTTCGAGTTATTACACAAACGATATTTACCAACATGCAGCATTATTGCATGATAAGGAGAAAAGGCGCAGATTTATAGAAATCGGCATGACCATGCAGAATAAAGCCTTCAGCGAATCGGAAGATATCGTCGATATCATGTCAGAAGCGGAAGAATCCCTTAAATCCGTGTTCCAATCTTCAAAAAGCAATATGTCTACAATTGACGATGCTGTACGTGAAGTGACAAAACAAATGGAGTTTAATTCATCCGGTGATAAAAAACTGACTGGAACCCCCACCGGATTCTCAAAAATTGACGGGAGAAGCGGAGGATTACAAAAATCCGATTTGATTATCATTGCGGCTGATACATCTTCCGGTAAGACGAGTTTATCAATAGCATTTGCCCTTTCTTCGGCTTGTTATGGGGACGGAGTGGCATTTTACTCTATGGAAATGAAGAAAGAGCAAATCGTCGCTAGGATGATCTCAATCGAATCAGGAATACCCGCAAATGAGATCATGTATTCACGCCTTTCACCGGAGCAATTCGACAGGATAGACAGAGGCATTGGAAAACTTGCCGGAAAACCTGTTTTTTTTGACGATAGAAGCACTTCTAACATTGATACTATACTCGCATCCATTAGAACAATGAAGCTGAAATACGGCATCACAGGGGCTATTGTGGATTACTTGCAAATTCTAACAGTAAACATGAAAGGGAGCAATAAGGAGCAAATGATGGGAGAAGCAGCAAGACGATTGAAAAATTTAGCAAAAGAACTGGACATTTGGATAATTGCTTTATCACAACTAAACAGGGATTCCATTAATCCTATCCCTTCTCTTGCCCGCCTTCGCGACTCCGGGCAGATCGGGGAAGCTGCGGATGTTGTCATTTTGATTTATAGGCCGGAATTATATGGCAAATTTTACCCTGAACCATTTCAAAATGCAGAAACGAAAGGAACCGCAATGATCGATATAGCGAAAGGCAGAAATATTGGCCTTGAAAAATTTATTGTTCAATTCAGCCCTAAAACAACTCATTTTTATGAAATGGATGAATCTTATAGACTTGTAGAAGAAAATGATGCTCCTTTTTAAACAACCTATAGCATGAAAATAAACATATTCAACACCCAATGCCGTATCGGTAGCAAAGTCCGATACAAGGGTAAAATCAGAGAAGTGTATGACATCAATCGAATCACTCACGAACTGTGTTTATCAAGAAGTGCCAAATGGATAAGATGCACTGAAGTAGAATTATTAACTCATAGATATGAAACAATACAACAGTTGGGATGAAATAGACAAGGACACCGGCGGTCTTGTTACGAGTCTGACATATATCGTCCTATTCGTCAACGACCAAGTGTATAATTTCGAAATGCAGCTTTCCGATCACATCAAGGGATGCGGACTTTATCGCCAAAAGGTCAAAATGCTGATCAACAGCATGGACCGCCAAATGGCCGCATACAACAGACAAATATGCCGGATCGCAGGTGTAAACGCGGAAGCCATGGCCCTCATTACGCAGAGCATGGAGGACGATATCAAGCCTCATATAGATCGCTATGGATTTACCGTCAGCCAGGCATTGCATAATGCCGGATGCCATGAAGATTTGAATAAAGCTCTTTCCATTTGCTCTACGGTGGACATGTTATGCCAGACATCCCAAATTACCATCCGGGATTTCTTTACCGCCATAAGCAAATACGCCCCACTGGCTTACAATCCCCTTCGGTATCTCACCATGGATAAGATGCTACACTTTGCAAGGGAGCTTACAGAGGTACTTACCCCCAAAGAGATACATGTAAATTTGAATGAGTTGCCAGAAATTGCAAACGCTTTTCAGGCCATAGCAAACAATATGCTTAGGGCGGAAGTATTTGAAAAAGCGTTTGAATCATGCGAAAAATGACAAAAAAAGATGAAATATGAAAGATTGGATAGAAGAAGAAGAAGAAATAAAGCGCCTCGAAAAGGAACGCGACAGGAACTTGGCAATACACTGTGACTATGTGGCTGCCAAGTTTCAAAGGATGATTGATAAGATTAAGATCAAGAAAGAAGATAATAATTAAAAAGACATGAAGCGATACAGAATAATTCGAGGCGATGCTTATAACGGCTGTATCCCCATAACAGTTTACTGGGTACAAGTATATGAGAATGGTTTTCTCTCCGGAAAATGGCGGAATGTGAAAGGATTTGACACATATTCCAGAGCGAAAGAGCTATATGATTTATTAAATAGTTAATTCAACTTTAAAAAAAAATTTAAGCTATGACTTGGAAAGAATTAAAAGACAAAATATCCCTTATGACAGAAGAAGAGCAACAGCAAGAAGTTGCAGTTTGGGGAGAAGATATGAATTTGATGAAAGATTGCTCCTTGGAGAAAACAAATGAGGATATGTACTACAACTCTGAATGGGATTATACTCGTGAAGAGAGTGAATTGGAACCGGAAGACAAGAATGACCCTGATGTACATAAGGTATATGAAGCAGGAATGCATTATATTTATTCGAATTGATATTAAAACATAAACAGAACTGAGCCGGAATAGCTCATTTCACGAAAGATATTAATTTAACAAAAGAAAAAATGAGAAGAGATGATATTGAAAAAGCAGCAACCCAACATGCTAATATGATAGGTTGGGATCATGATCCGGAGGAAACAAGAGGACTGTTTGCCTATTCATTCGAGAAAGGTGCAGAATGGCGCATCAACTCGGTGTGGCACAAACCATGTGACATAGCTGAACCGGGAAAGGATTGTTTGGTTGAACACATGGATGGAGACGGAAATGTCTGCATTTGTATTGATTGGCGTTCTGAATATGAATGGGTAAAAGCTTGCCATTACGACAAGATTTTGCGTTGGGCATACATCGATGATTTATTACCTAATTAGGAGGACTGATAATGGCTAAATATAGATACGGACTATATGAAAACTTCTTCGGTGATCAATGGTATCAAGTGCAGGTTAAACGATTTGGAATTTGGTGGGACGATGAATCATTTTCTACGGAAAAAGGTATAATGAAATACGTCGAACAATTAAGAAAGCAAGGACATATTTTAATAGAAGCTTAATTATGCGTGAAATAAAATTCAGAGGGAAAAGCACTACTTACAAAGAGTGGAAATACGGTACTCCTGTAGATTTAGGACAAGGTACAATAATCATAGAAGAAAGAGGAGTATTTAATGACGGTTCTGCATCACCTTTCTTTTCAAAATGGGATTTTGTTATGTCTGACTCTATCGGTCAGAACACAGGCTTAAAAGACAAAAATGAAAAGGAGATTTACGAAGGAGACTTGATAAAAGCACCAAGCGGACGTATTTATTCCGTTATATTCTCAACATGGAAGCATGAAGAGAAAAGAAAGTTTCCAAAAGTAATTGACTTATACGAACATACAGGATGGTGCATATCCTTAGATGGAGTTAATCCGTGCGATTTATTAGATTCAGAGATATGCCAAGGGTGTATTATTGGGAATGTTTTTGATAATCCTGAATTTCTGAAAGGATAACTTGTAACTTCTCAAAAAAAATATCGGACACTTTATGCAGAAGAGACTAAACTAATACCTGAACAAGTCTTGACTTGGCTATTACAGTACATCTGCTTGATAGTCTACTTGCCGATATAGCCTCATAGTAGGCACATCAGCCTCCTTAGCCGGCAGACTTTCTCGTTGAAGTTGACCGGCTCGAAGTCAAGGGAGTCAACCAGGCGGTCAATCTCGCGTCTGGCTGACTCCCTTTTTAATTTTCTTATTTCTTTTTTATTCGCTTTACGCATAGCTTTTCCCGTTTATGTTTGCGGCAGTCGCATATAAACAACTGCACATCCTCGTACAACATCCTACCTAAATAACCGGCCAAATACGCCACTTCTTCACCTCCTATAGGCATTTTAAATGCCGTAGCTATATGATCCTCCAAATGGCGGCATTCGTGCTTTAGGGAGTTTAAAAACTCTTCCGGGGACGAAGTCTTACTTATGACCATTACAGATTTCCGTAGCTTGTAATTGGAGTACGTGACACCGGTATCAAGTTTGCATGACACCAAATTATTGTAAGCCTCTCTTGCCTTGTCTTTCGGACAATCTATTGATTTCAACAAACCTATGATCTCTTCCGTATAATAGCAGGTGACACGATAAAATATATGCACCTGCCAATCGTACTTCTTTATGTATAGGCCTCTTCTTATCATATTTACATCATTTCATCCCAAATAATAGGCGTTCCAGAACCGATGCAATCAGCGTAGAAACGAGTAAATACAATACCATCGTAAGCATCCGGATCGTCGCAAACGTTCTTCACGTATAAAGCAGCATATTGATCATGGGGAATGGAGGAGCCAAGAAAATCAGCCTTGCACATATTGGCAACATACACATAGTCATAGCCGCCTTTCTTCTTTACATCGACGTTATATTTTTTAAGCATTTCGTCGATCTGCTCTTTTGTCCAGGGCTGTACCTTTATTTTCTTGCCAGTTCCATCTTCTTTTTCCATCATGGAAATAGCCCAATCACACATAGCCTTAGAAAAATGCCAGCCATATGCGCTTAAATAAGCTTTCATCCCCGAAGGAAAATCATCGTACATATCTAATCTCATATCTTTACTTTTTAAGAAGGGGCACAATGTCCCCTTCTGATTTAACGTCTGCGTCTGCGGTATTCACCGGCATACCGTCCGGTTCCTCTCACGCCGCGCCTTTCACCGAAACCTTCTCCACCGCGCCTCCACATATCGCGGAATTCATCGTCGTCGTCATCGTCATCGTCTCGGAATCCCATACCGCCTTCCATTGCTTTTCTCTTGCCTTCCTTGCAACCAAGTTTATAGGCTTCTTCTATCGCTTCCATCAAGTCTTCATCTTCATAAGCATCGAACTCTCTGAAAAGCTCTTCAAGTTTTCTATTTGATCCCATAATTATTATTTTTTAGTTGTTTCCTTAACTCCAAGCTGTTGCATCAATTGCTTGTTTAGCTCCATAAGTTCAGACATGTTCTTGCTCATATCAGACATCTGGGCCTTAAGGGTGTTGATTTCCTGTTCTTGACGTTGCTTTTCTGCAAATTCAGGATTGATCATTGTCAACATCTCATCGCAGGATGCTATCACGCTGAGGTCATAGTCCCGACTGTTAACCCTATCCAATCTTTTTTGTTTTATCATGGATATTTCATTGTTCATCGCATCGCGGGAACATGAGACAACAAGATTCCCGTTTTGCCCAAAGTCGGCTATATCACTACCGGAGGGAAGATTCTGAAACGTCGTGTTCTGACCATTAATATTAGCCACGACATCTACGACCATCTCCATCTGAGGTATCTGCCCCATAGGAGCGGGCATAGGATATTTAGGCTTGGGTGCAGAAACGCTTACCACAGAACCAATCTCTATGAAATGTTTGGCTTCCTTATGAAGAATCTACAACTGATTATTTACTCGAAGATTCTGAAACATGATTGTTTGATTTTAAAGGAGTGTGGTTATTGCAATTTTTACAACAACCACAGAACTCCATGTTAATTACTACTTGCTTCGCAAAGAAGCCGTTTCTGCTGTAGGAGCCGGAGTCGTTGTCGGTCTATATCCACCATTAACAAGATACAATTCGTTCGTGTATTTGTTGTAATGGATCTCATAGATACCCGGACCGGCAAGGTCCTCTACTCGCACAGGCACATCGCCGTAAGCCATTAACGGTCTCGTGTCTCCGTTCGTCCCTATCAGAATGGGCAGTGTTGCTGTTGTTCCAGCCGGGATAGCTTGACGGAGATTGACATAGAAACCGCCTACATAATCCCGGTTACGAAACGCATGGTTCGGAAGCTCTAATGTCACGTTCTCCGTCCCTACCGTCACAGCCACCGTTGGCAAGGTGTTAAAGTTTGCCCTGCCAAGTGAAGGGAACGGAAAAGGAAATCCTGTAAAAAAGTTAGGCCACATAATTACCTCCTTTCTTACCCGGATCAACCCCAGTAGTTATTGCAACCACATCCGTAACCGCCGCGTCCATAAGCCGCGTCACCGGCATAAGCACCGAAAGCGGCCGCACGATAGGTTTCCGGGTTATACACCTGCAACTGTGGATAAGGAACGGATACCGTTGGAGGCATCTTGCACTTGATACCGTCTACATCACTTTGCAATGCCTGCAAGCCGGCTACCAACGGCGCGATCTGCTGACCGAAGTTGCTCAAGATTGTCGCATTCTGATTACGCTGAGATATTTCCCCCTCCAAAACTGCAATTCTTGCATCCCTTGCAGCAAGGGCTTCCTGCTGACGGCGTGCCTCTGCGGCATCCATCTTGGCTACAATAGCCTGGAATCCTTCACGGTAAGCGTCCGACAAAGAACGAGTATTCCCTTCCATTGTACGTGTAAGCGTATTCATGTTTTCGCAACTCGCTAAGCGACTTTCATACCCCTGTCGTTCAATCGCAGTCTGCGTTTTGCAGCAACAATCGACTAATTGAGCAGAGATAGATTGATTGCCCTGCATAATTGCAGTAATGATACTGTTGGTATTCTGTCCCATCTGATTGCCTAGACCGCATATAGCCTGAGATACAGAGTTAATACCAGCAAGGATTTGGTCTGAAGATAAATTCAACGCCTGGGCAAGTGATGCGATGTCCACACCGTTGCGATTAAGCATTTGCATAATCATGTCTCTTCCTTCATTGGCACCCTGATTGTTGTTTCCTCCAAAACCGAAGTTGCCGTTGCCAAAGATGGCAGCAATCACAATCAACACAATAATGTCCTGAAAACCGCCGTTGTTCCCGAAGAAACCACCGTTACCGCCTCCACCGTTCATTAATCCCATGAGGTAACCTGTGTCAATACCTCTGTTCTGCAAAGACGGAAGGATTGATGCAAGTAAGCCGTTACTCGCTCCACCTGCCCCGTCTTGATTAAATACATAAGTTTTTTCCATTGTATTTTAAATCTTAGTTACGGTCAATATCAACCGCATCGCAAATGTCGCAAAACAGTAATTGTATTGAATGGTAGAATGTTGTAGGCTTGTTGTAAAGTTGTTGTTAAACTGTCTGATTTTTTACTTGTTCCCTTTACCGATTAAAAAATTTACGGATCATTTGATAATTTCGGCGGGAAAAGCTTGATGCGCCGGGAATCATATCCTATTCAAAAAAATACGCTGCCAATTTCTTGACAGCGTACAAATTCTAAGGGAAGCTATAATGATATTGAAAGGAGCTCTTCACCTAACTTGTGTAATGCCTTTTCTAATTTCAAATTTTGCTCTGGCTTAGGGTTTCTATTACCAGACGCATAATGCCACAATTGCTTTTGATTGATACCAGTAATACGCTCTAATCCGGCTTTTGTAAATATGCCAGAATAAAAATCCAAGAGGGATTTTACATCCATTTTGAAAATTAATTCATAATCCCCTTTGAGTTCTTCCGGTATATCGCAACCAAGTTCTTTGCATTCAACGATAAAAGCTTCTATGGCTTCTATCATATTCATTTTTATTTCATCCACGGTCTTTCCGGTGGCAACTATGCCTCCAAGGCCTTCAATAAAAGCAGAATAATTATTTTCTGCTCTTTCAATAATAATTTTCAATGATTTATTTTCCATATTGTGCCACATAAAACTTAATAATGCCTTCTTATTAAAAGAGGTACGGAAACAGCAGGACTATTTAAGCCCTGCTTCCCTTAAAATGGAATTTAATGTCCCGTCTTTCAGATCATTGCTTAGGTTGCCCGGTATAACTATAGGCCTTCTGGCTCCTTTCTTATAAAATATCCGGTGATCCCCACACATTCGGATGAATTCCCATCCATTATCTTCAAGCATGGAAATTACTTCCTTCACTTTCATTACCACGTGTACCTCCTTTTTTAATTTAAAAGTACCCTTCTTACAACGAAGAATCGACAGCACAAAGATAACTATTTTTCTACTATTAGCAAATAAAATGATAACTATTTTTCCACAAAAGCAAAATAATTACACAAGTTCTATCTATAGGCATATTTCACCGCTTTTTCTTTGCAGTTTCAGAAAAAGGCGTATGTTTGCGGTGCTTAACATATATAAATCACCTGTGCAGGTAGAGCTTGCATTTTATGCAGGCATTTTTTATGCTTGTATTATAATATTGAGGTATATTGTACCCCCGTGTAGAACTGTAATGGAACTACAGCATAGGTGATATGTGTTAAGCAGCGGGAAAGGCAATATACCTTTTTTTATTATTTATGCTTAACAATATCACCAATCAAAGCCAGCAGAATAATAGTATGCAGGTTTCGACGTTAATCCACGAAACGGATAGAATGAGTTCGCTCGAAATTGCCAAACTTACAGGGAAACAACACGCACATGTAATGCGTGATATTCGCTCTCTTTTAGAGCAAGGAGTGCATCAATCCAATTTTGGATTGATGTATAGGATCAATAAGTTAGGAAATGGAGCAGAAAGAAAAGACCCGTATTACGAACTTACCAAGAAAGGATGTCTTATCCTTGCATCGGGTTATGACGCAAAACTACGTGAGAGAATCATTGATCGTTGGGAAGAATTAGAAAAACGTAATTATGGTTATCAAGTTCCAAAGACATTTTCCGAAGCATTGATGTTGGCTGCAATGCAGGCAGAGCAGATAGAAGAGCAACAGAAGCAAATAACCCAAAAAGAAGAAGAAATTACAAAGCTGGAAGAAGAGAACGTCGAACTACAAAAACAAAGCGAATACACTCGTGTGATCCTCCAAAGTAAACAAACCGTCTTGGTTACACAAATAGCGCAGGATTACGGTATGAGTGCAAGAAAATTCAATTTATTACTGCGTGACCTGGGAATACAACACAAAGTCCGTAACCAATGGATCTTATACGGAAAGTATTTGAACAAAGGATACGTTCATAGTACTACTCATAACTATACTCATACTAACGGCATTCCGGATGTTAGCCTTAATACTGAATGGACTCAAAAAGGCAGATTGTTTCTATATGACAAGTTAAAAAGCAATGGAATCCTACCATTAATAGAAAAATCAACAAGCAACTAACTGAAACACAAATATATAACTCGAGGTACGGCGTAAGGACGTACAGCCAATATTATACCAATTAATAAACCAAAAAATAATTACAAAATCATGGAATTTAAAGATTTAGCAACAAAGTTCGAAGGTCTTACAGCAGATCAAGTAGGGGTATTAGCAGAGTTCGGCAAAAATATTTTAGATGATGCCGGCATATTTTGTTCGCCTTACTGCTTGCTGGGTTTAATTCGGGATATACTCAAAACAGAGGAGTTCGATTTTGAGAGAAACAGACTTACAATAGATTCACTTTTACATATTGTGGAATTAGCCAATGAATTAAATGAGCAGTGTTGGCTTGAACATAAAACCCCGTTCGGACTTACAGGCATTAGAAATGACAACCAATATGTCGGATTAGATAACGAGACTAAAATAATAGCATCATGATTGCTACATAAATAACATAGACCCGCATGTTGGGGCTTCGTACCCGGCGTATCACGTTTGGAGGGCTGTTTAACACACAAAGTTATTCGGCCCTTCGTTATATCTATTATGATCAGATAAAAATAGGGGATTCCTGTACATCCCCTTAAAACAGCATTACGCCAATTTCTTGTCATCTATCAAGAAAGAAAAGAAACGAGAATTTTTAGGATAAATCCTCTTCCCATTTTTCACAATATATCGACAGAAAATACGGATTTTGCCGTCTTTTTGCGTTTGATCTTTCACATTAACACCTCCTTTCCGATTTGTCCACCGACCTGTATCGGCAAACTATATTAGTTACACCCTGTCAAGCATAACTAAAAAAGCCCAAAGCTACAGGACTATGGGCTTATGTCCCTTTCTCTGAAGGGAGATAGGACGGAGGTGGCGAATGACAGTTCGCCGGATTGGAGGTGTTAATGTTCCAATCAAACGCATTGCAAATATATAAGTTGAAACTATAATAACGATATACGGTTAGCAATATTTAAGTATAATTTACAAACTCCTTAATGGCATACCAAGCGACTCACGTATATTCCTAACTATAACCTTTAGCAGATAATTTCTGCGTATTCTGTCAGGGTAGATATTTTTCAACTTGTTGATCGATTGCGGCGTAAATCCGGTAAATGACGATATTTGAGATTCACTGAATTTATATTCAGATAGTATAACAACCATGATACCGCGTGAATCAACAATATCACTTCGTTTACACTTTGACAGTATCAGGTCTTCTGATACTTCTGTCTCTTTAGAGACAATTCTTAATATTTTGGCAAAGATTTCAGATTTACACATAATGTTTGAATTTTAGTTATATCTTTGCCTTCGCTACATAAAACTTATCGCACATAATGCAACAAAAGCATAGACATTCATGTTGAAGATATTAAGTCCCCAACGTGCGAGTGTCTATGCTTGTGTATCAGTTTTATGTAGCAGTTAAACGTGATACGTTGGGGGCTTTTATTTTACTTCCCAGCCCCATAGGAAGAGACTATGAACAAAAGTCTACTTACCAAATTCTATAATATAGGCCTACTCCTATATACGGAGAAAAGCCATTCTTGCCTATTCCATATCCACCTATTACCCCTAATCCCCAGCGACGGTCTTTCTGGTGTACAATCTCTCGTTTATGGTAGATTATCATCGAATCGAGATTGGGTCTATAACCGCTGACTACCGCCCTATACAAATCTGTCTCATAAACCTTTCTCTGGATTGGTAACGGGATATAAATCGTGTCAAGTTCCTTTACCGTGTCACCCTTCTGATAAACGAAAATCGGGTAAGGTAGCTCGATTTCCTCTACATCAAGAATGTAAGAAGGTTCGGGAACAGGTTTGTTGATCGTGTCTGTTTCCTTGACTACCTCTATTTGCTTTTCTACCGAATACCTTCCGGCAAAAAAACAAGCAAAGCAAAGAAATAAAACAGATATGGCATACCAGGCTTTCATTTCTTGATGATGATCTTTTTTCTTTGTTCTCCTTCTAGCTTTAGCGAAACATGAAGGAAGTTATTTTTACGGTACAAGATGGCCTGATCGAATGGCAAACCGGAATCTTCCAATACTTCCAATAAATCACCGGCCTTTCCATCAATACTCAAATCGGCTGCTTCCCCTTTTTGATGTTGAGATGTAGGGACACCCCCCACTGCCGCATTCAACTCTGGGCATCTGTAACCTGAATTAATGGAGATAGGCTTGCCGATAGCATCCCGTAATGGTTGTAGCAATTTTGCACACAGATTGGTGATAGCCAGTTTCTCACGCGATCCCGGATCATTCTTTATTCCTTTTACAATAGCAGTATCGCTATGCATAAATTCTTCCAATGTAAAATTCTCTGTTATATTCATTTCCTATCCTCCTTTTTCTTTACTGATTTCATATATTCTTCAAGATAATTTACTTTACTTAGAAACTTAACCGATCCAACCCAATACAAAAAGGCTATAACTTTATTGTCTGGATATACCGTGTGCATGTTTTTCAGTATATTCAGACCATAACAATACACTACTACCCACGTTATCCAACTGACAAAGGCTTTTGTACTGTCTTTATCCTGCTCCATCATTATACCAATCCAAAAAGCAATAAGCAGGATCAAAAGGTAAATCAGAAGATAGATTATCGTCCTAAAAAATTTACTTTTCCTAAAACGC
>ULWL01025498.1_pt1 | contig 14957 bp, 11 predicted proteins | sample 1960171 | NCBI WGS metagenome assembly ULWL01 (sample SAMEA4835807, study PRJEB28245) | human gut metagenome | biome: gut microbiome; material: fecal sample | place: Denmark | collected 2008 | reverse complement strand
TTTAATAATATTTATTTTTCAATTATTTTTGATTATTTATTACAAACCAAGTTAATTTTCTTCAACTCGGTTTGTTGTTTGCATAAAAAAAGAGCTGCACGAGCAACTCTAATTTTTTTATATGTTTAAGCTTTTAACTTTGCAATCATTTTTTTGATTGTTTCAAGCGTTTGTTTGTCTTGAACTCTGTCGACAAGTGAAATCAAAATTTCAAGTTGAGCATTCTTCTTTTGAAGTTCTTCCAAATTTTCCCCTGCTGGCGACATACACTTGCCACAATCCGAACAAAAGTTCATTGGCTCCTTATAGATTTTGCCACAAGTTGGGCAAGTGAAAGTTTGGTTGAAAAATGTTCTTTTTCTTTCCATTATGCCCTCCCAAAAACATTGTTATTTGTAATTTTTTGTTCAATCTTTTTCTTTGCAATATCAAGCAAAACTTTGTTTTTGTATTGTTCTCTATATTCTTCAACTTTGATCGAGGTTTCAACATCTGGAATGAAATCGCCAACTCTAACTTGAATGTTATGAGGCTCTTCCATTGAGAGCATAAACACGTCATTGTCGCGTGGCGCAACACTTGGTTTTTTGCCATGTGGAGTGCGAAGGTAAGTTGCTTGAGGCGAAACATAGAACGTGTCTGACGCAAAATTTCCAACTGCGTTTGCATTTGTAACAAACCTTACATCAGAATTCAACATTCCATTGCTTTTTTCTGATGCTTTTATGCTGCCTTGGATTGTATAAGCTTTATCAGTGTTGTTTGTTTGAAGTCCGATTGTGCCATAAACTGTGCTGCCATCGGTCATTTCACGTGCAAAATTAACCTTGAGGCTCGCACCTTCGTTGATGTAGTGAAGTTTGTTGATATCAATTCCATCTTTGCCAGATTTTCCTTGAATACGTTCGTAAACCTCTTTCAAAATGTTGCGTCCAACACTTTTATAGATGTCGTGCTCTTCTGCGCCTCTCATCAAATATACTTCAGCCCCAGAAGAAAGTGCATTTTTTATGTCTTTTTCAAGTTCAACCATCCTTTTGTTAAGTCCATAATAAAGCACAACATTGCCTTTTCTGTCGTCAACTTTTGCCGAACCATCTTCATTCTCAACGAACTTTGCATCACGAAAACTCTTCATTTTCCATTCAGTTCCGAAAAGATCTCCGCCAAAAACAGCAACAGTTTTGACATCATCTCTTTCGGTTTTTAATTTTTCTTTAAAAACATCTCTATTTCCTTTCATTTGTGGGTTGCCCATGTCATAGTAATGAGCAGATGAAAAGAAAACAAGTTTCAAATATTTGTGATTTTTGTCGAGAACAATTTCTTCACTGCTGATTTGTTTTGTCTTTTTGTCTTCAAGTTGTTCATTATAATCAGATTTATTTGCGAAAACAAATTTTTCGACTTCTTCCATTGTCGCATAGTTGACAAGTTGTTTTTGCCATCTTTTGTAATCTGCTGGAAGCAAATTTTCTTTGCACCAATATTCAAGAAGCGTTTCACTCTTTTTTGGATTATAAAAATTGGTTGCTTGAATGTTTGTCATATTCCCTCCTAAATTCCTTCGACCAAAGTTGGATAATCTTTCATAACAGATTGATTATTATTTAAATATTTATCTTCAAATTCAACTCTTATTTCATGAGGTTCACGATACAAAGCATTTTCAAGATAATCTTTTGCGTATTTGGTATAGACGTTTTTGTCTTTTTCAAGAATTGGGAATCTTGAAACATTCAACACATAAGGGAATTCGGTATCTTTGTTTTTTGCATATCTTGGATTTGCGACCCAACAAAGTTCTGTTGCATACGCATTTGTTCCAGCTGATTTCATGTTTGCTCTTGCAGAAAAATCATTCATCCCCTGCATTGGAGGCTCACAAATTGTATGCAATGTTTTTGTTTTGTCGGCAATGTTTTTGCCGTTTTCATCATAAACAGAAGTGCTGATTGTTGTTGGAATATGTCCATCAATATGAAGGTGTCCAAAATATGCCAAATCAACCATGCTTGGATCAAATCCAGCTGCCATCATTGCATTGCGCATTTTTCCGCGCTCTGATTCACAAGCAACCGCTGGATCCATGGTTTTGCTTGAGCCATGAGTGGCAAAAATATTTGCTTGCACTTGGTCTTTGCCAAATTCGGAAAACACTTTAAACAAGACATTGTAAGGTGCACAAGGAATATTTGTTAATCTGCAGAAGTCTTTTACCATTGAAATGTTTGCATCTTTTGTTCTGTCGTTTGTCATTCCATCATGATTGCCGTAAATTGCAAACAAAATTTTATCCATATCAAGACAATTTTTAAATTCTTTTAGGTTCAAAAGATAGTTGAATTGATTGTTTGGATTCATTCTTGCAAGAAGCGGATTTGTTTTTCCCGCAAGATTTGCATTATCAAACATATCTCCGCCAAAGAATGTTTTTGCAATTCTGCAGTTATAAATGAAATCAAGAACCATTTTAAAACGATCTGCTTCAAAACCTTCTCCTCCAACATGAGAGTCAAACAAAGGCACAAGCAAGAGTTTTTGGTCGTTCCAAACCATTGACATGTTTTTGAGAGTTTCGGGATCATATGCTCCAGAATCCCCAACATACTGATTATGTTCGGTGCGCACGGCCTCTTTTGTGTCATCAGTCACAACACCATTTTTGTATGTTGAGACGACTGCGCCCGCAAAACCCGCAAAAAGTGATCTTAAATCCGTCATGTTCACCTGCCTAATATATTTATATATATCAGTATATTATCACATAAAGCATATTGGTGTCAATATCAAAGTCGCAAAAACCCGTTTTTTGGTCATGTTGAACAAAAATAAAAAATTTGTCGAAAGCGACAAAACAAAAAGCACTCAAGTTTGAGTGCTTTTTTATTTTTCTGTTATTATTTAATAACTTTGATACCGAGCTCTCTGAGCGTCTTTTCATCGATTGCTGAAGGTGCATTCATAAGCAAATCTCTTCCATTTTTATTCATTGGGAAAGCAATGACATCACGGATGAATTCTTGCTTCATGATTGGCATGAGCATTCTATCAAATCCAAGTGCTCCACCAGCATGAGGTGGTGCTCCATAACTGAATGCATTGAACAATGCGGGGAATTTGTTTTCAACAACAGAGCGGTCATAACCTGCAATTTCAAACGCTTTAACCATGAGTTCTGGGTCATGGTTTCTCACAGCGCCAGAAAGCATTTCATATCCGTTGCAAACAAGGTCATATTGATATGCGACAATGTCAAATGGATTTTTGTGAAGAAGCGCATCAAGTCCGCCTTGTGGAAGTGAGAAAGGATTGTGTGAGAAATCAACCGCGCCTGTTTCTTCATTTTTCTCATAGAATGGGAAGTCAACAATCCAGCAGAATATAACTTTGTTCTTGTCGACAAGTCCAAGATTTTCGCCAAGGAATGTGCGGAGAACGTTTGCAAGTTTTTGAACTTTTCCGTTTTCGTCTGCGACCATAACAAGGCTTTCGCCATGTTTAAGTCCAACTTTTTCAATGAGTTCTTGTTGTTTTTCCGGGCTCAAAACTTTTGCTAATGAGCCAACAAGCCCTTCATCACCAAGTTTGATCCAAACCGAACCCTTGCCCTCATTTTTAACAATTTCTGTGGTTATTTCATCATAGAATTTTCTTGATTTTGATGAGCAATCTGCTTTGACACCCTTAATCATTTTCCCATTGAATGGAGTGAACTCAACATCTTTGAAGAAATCAGTCAAGTCGCATACTGTCAAAGGATTTCTGAGGTCTGGCTTGTCGGAACAATAGGTTTCCATTGCATCTTTGTATTTGATTCGAACAAATGGCGCTTTGTCTATGTCATAGTCCGTAAATTCGCGATAAATTGAATATGCAACGTCTTCAACAACTGCAAAAACATCTTCTTGTGTTGCAAAACTCATTTCAAAGTCAATTTGATAGAACTCGCCTGGTGTTCTGTCTGCTCTTGCCGCTTCATTTCTAAAACATGGAGCAATTTGGAAATATTTATCAAATCCGCTAACCATGAGAAGTTGCTTGAATTGTTGTGGTGCTTGTGGAAGAGCATAGAACTCACCTGGCGCCAAAATTGTTGGAACAATATAATCTCTTGCTCCTTCTGGTGAAGAAGATGTGAGGATTGGAGTTTGAACCTCAACAAATCCCATATCCGACATTTTGTTTCTAACATATCTCAAAATTTCAGCACGCTTTACAATTCTGTCATGAAGAGCTCTGTTTCTGAGATCCAAATATCGATATTTGAGACGAAGTTCTTCTTTTGTGTTTGGCGCATCGTCAATTTCAAAAGGAAGAACAGGATTGCATTTGCCCAAAACCCGGATTTCTTTGCAATCAATCTCAATATCCCCTGTTTCCATTTTTGGATTTTTGCTTTCGCGTTCAATCACGGTTCCAAGAACAGAAATAACAGTTTCCTTGTTTACGCCTTCAAGCATTTTGTCATCGCGAACAAGCACTTGTGTGATTCCATAGTGATCGCGAAGTGTCAAGAATGTTATTCCGCCAAGTTTTCTTATTGTGTCGACCCAACCAGCGAGTCGAACTTCTTCTCCTGCGTTCTCAATTCTGAGTTCTGCGCAAGTTTTGTTTCTATAAATATTTTCTTTTATCATTTTTTGCCTCTCATATAAGTTTGAAATCATTTTATCACGAAATGTTTTGCATTACAATCATTTTTTTGTTATTTGCAATCAAACCATGATTTTCCCATTGATACTTCAACTGGAAGTGGAACAGAAAGTGACACAACATTTTCCATTTCATTGTGGAGAATTGTTTCAATCACATCTTCTTCGCCTGGGAACACATCAACAATAAGTTCGTCGTGAATTTGCAAAATTAATTTGCTTTTGAGATTCATGTTTTTGATTGCGTTTGCAACATTAATCATTGCAATTTTAATTATGTCTGACGCACTGCCTTGAAGCGGCATATTCATTGCAATTCGCTCACCAAACAAACGTTGAGCAAAATTTGAACTGTTGATTTCTTCAATTCGTCTGACTCTTCCAAATATTGTTTTTACCTTTCCTTCAGACTTTGCCATGGCGACATTTGAATCCATATATTGCTTTACTTTTGGATAGATCTCAAAGTATTTTTCAATATATTCTTTCGCTTGCTTTCGACTGAGCCCTGTGTTTTGTGAAAGCCCATAATCTGAAATTCCATAAACAACGCCAAAGTTGACAGCCTTTGCATCTCTTCTTTGTGCCGCCGTCACCTCATCGAAAGGAATGTCAAAAATTATGCTTGCAGTCGTTCGGTGAATGTCTTGATTATTTTTGAATGCAGCAACAAGTTTTTCATCGCCACTAAGGGCTGCGAGAAGCCTCAGTTCAATTTGGTTGTAATCCGCAGACATAATGATTCCGCCGTCAAACTTTGATACAAACAATTTTCGAAGGTTTTTGCCCTCTTCATCACGAATTGGAATGTTTTGGAGGTTTGGCTCGCTTGACGAAAGACGCCCAGTTGATGTGAGGGTTTGATTAAATACTGTGTGAATTATTCCATTTGACCCAGCGTATTGGTTTTTCCATGCCTCAACATAGGTGCTGAAAAGTTTTTGTATCTTGCGATAACGCAATATCAGTTCAACAACTTCATGTTGTCCAACAAGTTCATTTAGCACATCAACGCTTGTTGACTTCTTCTTGTTGTTTTTTGCAAATAAGCCAAGTTCATCAAATAGCACACTCGCGAGTTGTTTTGGTGAATTCAAGTTGAATTCATGCCCGACGACATCTTTTATTCGCTGTTCAAGAGAATCAAGTTCTTTTTTATATTGAACAGAAAGGTCTGAGAGTTGATTTAGGTCAATCTTAAATCCTTCTTTTTCCATATCAAACAAGACTTCAACAAGTGGCATTTCAATTTCGTCATAAAGTCTTTGCAAATCAAGATTTTTCAAACTTTCTTCAAGTCTTTTTTGTTCATCAAAATATTGTTCTGGAAAAAGAGTTGCATTATATAGTTTCAAACCTTGAGCTTCCAAGTATTTTGCGACACTCAAATCGTAATATGGCTTCTTAATTTCAATTCCATATCTTTCCAAAAAGTGCATAACCTTTTTTGTGTCGTAAAACACTTTTTGAATTTTGTCACTTTCAAAAATGCTTTTAAGTGCTTTTATCCACTCGTCAAACATTCCCCCGTCCGTGAACAAATTAAATTCCTGTTCAATTTCATAGCGAGTGTTTGGAGTGAACGCAAACTCAACCTTGTCGAACGCAGAAAAAGCAAATCTGTTTTCTTCTTGAACAATTTTGCGGATTCTGTCAAGCATGGATAAATCAGTGAGTTTGACAACGTCAACATCAATTTGATTTTCATAAGGTTTTGGTTCAAAAACCTCAGCAAACAACTCTTTTCTTTTGAGAAATGATCGAAAATCATATTCCTCAAAGAAACCAAACACATCTTGTCCAAATGGATATATAAATCCCATTTTGTCAACATCAAAATCAATGTCACAGTTTATGTCAATGGTTGCAAGTTTTTGAGAGAGATAGGCACTATCTCTGCCCGCAATCAACTTGTTTTTTACTTTGACCTCAATTTCGTCCAAATGTTCATAGACTCCGTCAAGGCTTTCAAATCTTTGCAAGAGCGAATTGGCACCCTTTTCTCCAATTCCAGCAACCCCCGGAATGTTGTCAGAAGTCTCCCCACAAAGAGCTTTGAAATCAATGACCTGACTTGGTGTCCAGCCAAATCTGATTTTTAGGTTTTCAAGGTCAATTTTTTCAACCTCGCTTGTTCCCTTTCTTGTGAGCCAAACTTCGGTTGACTGGTCAATAAGTTGCAAAACATCTTTATCCCCAGACAAAATTATTGTTGGAATATTTGTTGATTTTGCAACTCGTCCAATGATGTCATCTGCCTCAATCCCAGACTTTTCAAGATATGTGATGCCCATGTATGAGAGCATTCTTTTTGCAAGTCCAAACTGCTCGACAAGTTCATCCGGTGTTTTCTTTCTCGTCCCTTTGTAGTCAGCATAAAGCGTGTGCCTGAAATTCTTTTTGCCATAATCAAACGCAACACAGATTTTTGTTGGTTTTGTTTCGGTTATGACCTTGATTAACATGTTTGCAAAACCATAGACCGCATTTGAAAATTCGCCATTTCTGTTTGTGAGAAGCGGCAAAGCATAGAATGCACGGTTGAGCAAACTATTTCCGTCAACAACAATTAATTTTTCTTCCATGTTTTGATTATATACGAATTTACCAACTTTTACAAATAAAAAAGGCTCGAAACTTTGAGCCTTATTTATTCTTTCTTCGCAAAATATCTCCGCGCTTTAGCGGCAAATCGGTTGCGACAAATAGTTTTTGTTGAACGCGACGCGCACATTCCAACTCATTTTTGTCTTCGTCCAAAATTTTTGTGACAACAAATTTCTTGTTAAACGTGTCGTTTGGCGACAAAACTTCAAGTTCTTCGCCGACTTTGAATTGATTTCTCATCTCAACCAAAGCCCACCCGGCACTTGTGTCTTCCAACACCACTGCAATAAATTCATGCGATTGAACTGGTGTTGACGTCAACAAGTTTTCTTTGTTTTCTCCTGGATAGAAAAATCCAGTTGTAAAAAGCCTGTGGCTTGTCTTTTCAACTTCTTCGATATAATTTGTTTTCGGCTCTGTTTTGCCGTAAAATTCGTCAATTTTGCGTCTATATGCGTTTGTGACAGTTGCGACATAATATGGCGACTTCATTCTTCCTTCAATTTTGAGTGAATCAACGCCCGCTTCAATGAGTTCTTGAATGTGGTTGATCATGCAAAGGTCTTTTGAGTTAAGAATGTATGTCCCCTTGTCGTCTTCTTGAATTTCATATTGTTGACCCTTGCGAGATTTTTCGGTGATTGTATATTCCCACCTGCATGCTTGAACACATGCCCCCTTGTTGGAATCTCGACCATTGAGATAGTTTGAAAGCAAACATCTTCCAGAATAAGAAATGCACATTGCTCCATGCACAAAACATTCAAGCTCAACTTCTTTTGGAAGTGCCGCACGAATTTCTTTGATTTCAGCAAGACTGAGTTCTCTTGCAAGAACAATTCGTTTTGCGCCAAGTTCTGCCATGAGAAGTGCCGAATATTTGTTAATTACATTTGCTTGTGTTGAAATGTGAAGCTCAAGACTTGGAGCATATTTCTTGACAAAACTTGCAACCCCCAAGTCTGCAACAATCACACCGTCAACTTTGATTTCTTGCAAAAACTCCAAATATTCTTTCAGTCCAGCAAAATCTTCATTATGTGCAATAATGTTGACTGTCACATAAATTTTTTTGTTCTTTTGGTGGCAAAAAAGAGTTGCCTCTTTGAGTTCATCAAGTTCAAAATTCCCCGCAAATGCTCGGAGTCCGAAATTTTTTCCAGCAACATAAACAGCATCTGCACCAAAATAAATGGCAGTTTTTAGTTTTTCCATGTCCCCAGCGGGGCTCAAAAGTTCAATCATATCAACCTCAAAATCATAGTTTATGTGTTTTGCGACAAATTGCCAACAAAAAATCCCAAGTTTTTTGGGATTTTGTTTTTGCGATTTACAAATCTTGATCATCTTCTTGACCAGCACCACCGGTCAAAGCACTTGTGATTGCTTGTGCTTGTTCAGCAACCCTACGTTTCGAACGAGCAGAAGCCGAGAATCTTCCAAAAAACTTTTGTTTCAGATTAAGCATTCTTTCACGTCTCATTGCCTTCTTTGCTTCTTTTTGTTCATTCATGAAACTTGCAACAGCATATTCAGGAGAGTTTTGATAATCTTTTATTTGTTGCTTTGCTTCAATATGATATTGCAAATATGCAGCATAATCTTGGTCACTCATATAGTCTTTGAAATCAAATCTTTTGAGTTTTTCGTCAATATTGACTCTTGTTGGACGATTCACATCAACTCTTGTTTCAAGAAAGTCAAAATATTTTTGTCGAAGCATCAAAATTTGAGGATACTCAGGAGCATTTTGTCTGACATTATCCATGAGGTAATTGATAAAAGAATAAGTTGTGCAAATATCAATTGCTTCAGCGGTGTCTTTAAAAACAAATGCCGACAAATCAAAATCGTAGCAATTCCCTGTTATCCAGTGATGAGTATTGTTGAATCCCACACCCTCTTCATAGTGACGAACAATTTGTGTTCCGTCCGCGAGAGAAAATAGTTTTTGCTTATCATTAAATTTTACCATATAGCCCGATGGAGAAACAGAAACTGTTTAATTTTTCTCGCCGTCATAAAGTGCCATGTGGAGTCTTTTCTTGTCGTTATAGTTCATTTTGCCTCCTACCATTTTGGTTATTATACTCTCATCTCTCCGCCTCTGTCAACCATGAGTCGAATTTTGTCGGCGGAATGAATGAAAATTTGGCTTGTGCTCAAACTAAAACTGGAGGATATATGGCTTATTCATATAAAGGCGCAATAAGTTTTGGTCTTGTTTATATTCCAATAACACTCAGCACCTGCATAAAAGAAAACGACATTGGTTTCAACATGATTGACAAAAAGACCATGAGTCGAATTAAATACAAAAAAACTTGCGTTGATTGCAACGAAAAAGAAGTGAAAAATGAAAACATTGTCAAAGGTTATCAATATGAAAAAGACAAATATGTAATTTTTGACGACAAAGATTTTGAAAAAATCAAATCGCCAAAAGACAAGAATATCACAATTGAAAGATTTGTGAATTTGAATGAAGTTGACCCAATTTATTTTGATAAATCTTATTATGTCAGTCCAACAGGCGCTGACAAAGCGTTTTTGGTGCTGCTTTCGGCAATGGAAAAACAAAAGAAAGCGGGAATTGCAAAAACAGTGCTTGGAACAAAAGAAACAGTCATTCTCATTCGTGCTGATCAAGGCAACATGATTGTCAACACTTTGTTCTTTTATGACGAAGTTCAAGTCGCACCTGCATACAAGAAAGCAACAGTCACAAAACAAGAATTGGAGCTTGCAAAAACATTAATTAATCAAATGAGTGGAAAATTTGAACCCGAAAACTACAAAGACGAATATTCCGAAAAAGTCAGACGAGCAATAAAATCAAAAATTTCGGGCAACAAAATCATTACTTCACACGATGAACCCGCTCCTGCAAAAGTTATTAATATCATGGAAGCACTCAAAAAGAGTTTGAAAGAAAACAAAACAACAAAAACTCCCTCAAAGAGCAAAAAGGCGGCGAACTGATGGCACTTGGGTTATATAACAAAAAACGTGATTTTTCAAAAACAAACGAACCAAAGGGCAAAGTTGATAGCACAAAATCAAGTTTGCGTTTTGTGATTCAATATCACGAGGCAAGAGCAAAGCACTACGATTTTCGTCTGGAACACAAAGGCGTTCTTGTGAGTTTTGCGGTTCCAAAAGGACTATCTCAAAAACCTAGTGACAAACGCCTTGCCATTCATGTGGAAGACCACCCTACGAGCTACATTGATTTTCATGGAACAATTCCAAAAGGGAATTATGGCGCTGGAACTGTTGAGATTTGGGACAAGGGAACATACACAACCGACATAGATTTGTCCAAAGGTCTAAAAGCGGGCAATTTCAAAGTGACACTTTCTGGGAACAAACTCAATGGCACATGGAACTTTGCAAAAATGGACGAAAAAAATTGGATTATCGTGAAGTGCAAACAAGACAAAAAAACAAAGAATCCGTTTGAAAAAGTTGATCTCCAACTTGCCACCTTGGTTAAAAGTGTTCCAGAGGGAAAAGAGTGGATTTATGAAATCAAATATGACGGATATCGAACAATCGCTTTTTGCGAGTATGGAAAAACAAAACTAATCTCACGAAATGGCATCGACTTTTCAAAAAAGTTTGCATCCATTATCCCCTCTCTTAATGAACTTTCACAAGACCACAGTTTTGTTCTTGATGGAGAAATGGTTGTGTTTGACGAAAATGGTCGTTCGAATTTTTCCCAGCTTCAAAGCGAAATAAAGAAAAATGGCAACTCTTTTTCTTATGTTGTGTTCGACATTTTGGCACTTGACGGACAAGATTTGAGAAATGAAAAACTTTCAAAAAGAAAAGAGATTTTGAAAAAACTCATAAAAAATTCAAAAAATAACGTAATTTTTAGCGATTTTACGAAAAAAGAAGGTCAAAAAACTTTTGATGTCGCAAAAAAGTTAGGACTCGAAGGCATTGTTGCAAAAGACATAAATTCGCCATATCTTGGAACTCGAAATCTTGACTGGCAAAAAATCAAGTGCAGGCAAAGTTCCGAGTTTGTTGTCGGCGGATTCGTGACAACTGATGAAAACAAAGATTTGAGTTCAGTATTGGTTGGAATCTATGACGACAAAAAACTCAAATTTGTTGGAAAAGTTGGAACTGGGTTTGATGCTTCACAACGTAAAGAACTTAATAAAAAGTTTTCTCAAATTGCAACAAAAAAATGTCCGTTTGAAAATGAATGCGACATTGACACAAGCAAAAATATTGTTTGGATAAGACCAAGGCTGGTGGCACAAATTGAATATGCTGAGGTCACACCATCTGGCTCATTGCGCCAACCAAGTTTTTTGGGACTAAGGGTTGATAAAGAACCAAAAGATTGTGTTTGGGAGAAACAAAATGACTGAAAACAACATTTCAGGGGTTGAAATATCAAGCCCAACAAGGATTATTTTTCCAAAAGAAAAAATCACAAAACTTGATGTCGCAAAATATTACGCAAACATTGCACCATATATTTTGCCACACATATCTCAACGTCTTGTCAGTGTGATTCGTTGTCACGAAAACATAAACGCGGGTTTTTTCTTCAAAAAACACCCCACCGCCGAGGGCGAAGACATTGTGACAAAACAAGTTGGCGAAGATGAATATTTTTCAGTCGCAAACAAAAAGGGACTAATCAAACAAATTCAACTGGGCACAATCGAGTTTCATGTTTGGGGAAGCACAATCTTTGACATCAATCACCCAAATCTCATGGTGTTTGATCTCGACCCTGACAAAAATTTGGGGCTTGATGTTTTGCGTCAAGGAACGTTGATTCTAAAAAACACGCTTGATGAACTCGGACTCAAATCCTATCTCAAAACAAGTGGTGGAAAAGGTTATCATGTTGTTGTTCCGTTTGAAAAACATTTTTCTTGGCAGAAATTTTCACACTTTTCAAAACAAATCGCACTTCTTCTTGAACAAAATCATCCCGACCTTTTCACTTCAAACGTCCGAAAACAAAACCGCACAGGAAAAATTTATGTTGACTATGGACGCAACACAAAAGGCGCGACTTGCGTTTCGCCTTTTTCGCTTCGTGCAAGAGCTGGTGCCCCAGTATCAATGCCGATTGAATGGAGTGACCTAAACAAATTCGCACCAAATGACTTCAACCTGAAAAATGCACCCGATTTTGTTCGAACACATCGCCCTTGGCGAGATTTCCCAAGGTTCACAACAAAGCTCGAAAAATAGTGCCAAAAAATTTTCATATTTTTCTTGCAATTCTGCCAAATCTATGCTATTCTAAACTCGTTCGTCAAGGATAAAACTTGAATGAGCCGAAGTGCTGGAATGGTAGACGGAGCGGACTCAAAATCCGCCGAGGGCAACCTCATGGGGGTTCGAGTCCCCCCTTCGGCACCAAAAAAGACAAACAACCGTTAGGTTGTTTTTTTTGTGGCGAAGAAAAACGCAGTTTTGTGAGCAAAGCGAACATGGACTCGAACTAAGCGTTAAGAAAAAGTTGCCAGTGGCAAGTTTTTTAGCGCCGGTGTGAAAGCAAGCCACGCCTCTTGCACACACTTGCAAAGCGGAGCGAGTCCCCCCTTCGGCACCAAACAAATCTCGCTATCAGCGAGTTTTTTATTGGATGCGGGGACAAAACATACAAAAAATATGCCAAGAAATTCTTGGCATATGCATTATGAACCTAATTCATCATTTTTTGTTTTTACTTTGGAATAATTATCTAATATAATTCTTGTCTCCAAGTCAACCAAATCAATCGGGTCACAGTCTTTGTCAGTCTTTTCACAATCAACAAAAAGTTTGTCATCCCACAACTTTTCGACATTGAATGGATACTTTTCAGAATTTGGATCCTCCACTTGTCTATTGGTGAATGAGCGATAAATACTGTTGAAACAATGAACTCTTCCGCAAAAGTCATTCCCATACCAAACATCAAACTGAGTTCCTACGCGTTTATCAGAATTTATAGCCGCAAAATAATCACGCACCCCATATTCTTCAAAACTATAATCAGGAATTATTTGATATTTAGTCGGAATTACTTGTAGATTTTTGTTGCGTTTGGATACAAATCGCATATTTTCTTCATTTGAAGCTTTTGGCTCATAATAACCATTAGGTCCTAATTTTCTTATATTGGCAGTCTTATATTCTTCATATGAAATCCATGTGCCACGACGCTCAAAATCACCAATAAGCAAATTTGCAGGTTGAACAGGTGTTGAAATCCTTTTTGTTTCCGTGTCAAATTCAGCATTATTCACATATGAGTATATGAAATCACACTCTTCTTTTGAGATTGGCTTGCCATTTGCAAGATAAGTTCCGTTTACCCAATCAATTTTGCCCATTTCTGATTCTGCCAAGCCAAATTCTTCTTTAAGTTCCTCCAAAGTTGCTTTGCTTGGAGATTTTACATCATACAAATTTACATAATCATCGCTAAAACGTTCCACCTCTTTGTCGTTGACATAAAATGATGCATGGCCTGAGGACATATATATGTTGTAAGATTCCTCAATCTTTTTTGTGAAACTCAACATTTTAATTTGTGAAAGTTCTTTTGCTTTTCTTGCATATTCCTTAAGCTCGTCTCGACTTTTGTAAATTTCCTTTCCAACAGACGGATGCAAAACCGCTTTTGCAAGGCTCATCCATTTCAAAAAATTGTTCATTTTGAAAAGCAACTGAAATTTGATTATTGTAGTGCATCAAGTTTTTCACAATTTGGTTTTGATTGATTATTATTTCACCCTTATCACAATTTTCCAATCCCAAAAGACACTTGATCAATGTGGTTTTTCCACTTCCGCCAACTCCAACTATGATTGAAATTTCATTTTTCTTAAATTCAGCGGAATCAATCTTACAAAAAAATTGTCATAACTTTTTTCAAAATTTTTTTATGACATATTTCATTGATGGAACAGGAGGATTCCTGCTCGTTTTGAGAATACAAGTATTGATTAGTTTTCGAAAATGACTTTAATTGTTCATAAAAACACACATTTTTGACAAACTAGAAATATGGAAAAATTTTTGTTATATCTTTCGGCTTTTGTTCCAATGTATGTTTTGCTTGCACTAAAACTTGTTATTGATCTCGCGTTTGGCAATTTGTCTTTTAATGTTCTCAATTCAATGACGCTTGGACTTTTGGTTGTGCTTACAGGACTTGGCATTTTGGGGCTTGTGCGTGCAATGAAAAAGATTGAATGTAATGCTCAAATTGTTCAAATTGAAAGTGCCACAAACTGCACCGATGAACAATTTTTTAACTACTTTTCTCTTTTTGTCCTTTTTTCACTCACCTATCAAATTGAGTTTGTCAGCATGTTTTGCGTGTTTGTTGCAATTCTCATTTTCATCGGACTGGTTTATATTCGAAACAATCTTTTCAACATCAATCCACTTCTCAACATTTTGGGATATAGTTATTATGAAATCACATTCACAACATCAAGCAACAAAACCCCACAGAGCGCAAAAGTGTTCTATAAAGGCAAACTTTCCACTGGCGAACACCGCATATGTCCAAATCAAAAAATGAAAAACTTTATTGTGATAAAATAAAACCGCTTTAGGGGACACTCGCGACCACCCCATCCTTACGAACAAAACTCGGAATATTATTTCTAGCAAAACTATTTAAGAAATTTCCATAATTCCAAGAGTTGAGGCATT
>ULWL01077347.1_pt1 | contig 15138 bp, 15 predicted proteins | sample 1960171 | NCBI WGS metagenome assembly ULWL01 (sample SAMEA4835807, study PRJEB28245) | human gut metagenome | biome: gut microbiome; material: fecal sample | place: Denmark | collected 2008 | reverse complement strand
GTAAGTATGCGGTTGGCTATTGCGCAGGCGGCGGAGAAGCCGGTGGCATACTGGAACACATAGAAGTTATAGAAGAAGTGCGGAATGCGCGCCCATTCTTCGGCAATTTCCTTGTCCACGGTTATGCCGTTGCCAAAGTAGAACTTGTTCAACTCGTAATACTTATCGCAAAGCGCATCGGCCGTGAGCGCCGCGCCGGATTCGGCAAGCCGGCTCATGAAAAGCTCAAACTCGGCAAACATGGTCTGGCGATATACCGTGCCGCGGAAGCTTTCAAGGAAGTGGTTTATAAGATATGCGCGCTCGCGCTTATCGGTGGTGTTGTTGAGCAGGTATTTGACCAGCAGCACCTCGTTGCAGGTGGAGGCGACTTCTGCCACGAATATAACATAATGCGCGTTGCAGGGCGGCTGATGCTTTATGGAATGATAGGAATGCAGCGCGTGGCCCATTTCGTGCGCAATGGTGAACATGCTGTCCAGCGTGTCCTGCTGATTGAGCAGAACATATGGATGCGGATCGCCGCCGGAGGAATACGCGCCGCTGCGCTTGCCTTCGTTTTCGTAAACGTCTATCCAGCGGTTGCTGAAGCCTTCCTTCAATATATCAAGATAATCCTGGCCGAGCGGGGCAAGAGCCTTAAGTATTATCTCCTTGGCCTCTTCGTAAGGTATCTTCTTGGTAGCGTCGCTCACTATGGGCGTGTAAAGGTCATACATGTGCAGTTCGTCAACGCCCATAAGCTTTTTGCGCAGGTTGACGTATTTATGCAGATGCTCTATGTTGTTATGCACGGCCTCTATAAGGTTATGGTAAACCTGCACGGGCACTTCGGTTTCATCAAGCGCAGCCTCCAGCGTGGAATCATAATGCCTTGCCTGCGCATTGAATATAAGCGTTTTCATCTGCGCGTCAAGGAACGCGGCGGTTGTGTGCTTGAACGATGCAAACGTATGATACAGCGATTCAAACGCGGCCTTGCGCACGTTCACGTCCCCGTTTTCCATAAGGGGGATGAAGGAACCCTGCGTTACCTGCAGCGCATTGCCTTCGGCATCGTGAATATCGGGGAAGCGGATGTCTGCATTGCGGAAGGCTGAACCTATTTCGCCGGGGGCATTGCTCATCTGCCCGGCAAGGGCCATTATGCGCTCCTCGGCGTCGCTTAGGGTATGCGCCTTCATGCGGCGTATGCGGCTGAGCAGGCGCTCGTATTCTTTAAGCTCCGGTTTCTGCTGCATAAAGCCATCAAGCTTTGCATCGTCTATGGCTATTATTTCGGGGGTAACGAACGCGTATGCGCTTTCGTTTGCCACAAGGTAGCTCATCAGCTTGCCCTTCATGGCGTTATAGAAGCTGTTGGCGGTGTCTTCGTCGGACTTACGCATGGCGTAGTTTGCAAGGCGGCCTATTTTCAAATTGGCCTCGTCGCGCGCCTTCAGGAAGCCGTAAAGCGTGTCCGCGCTTTCGCCCAGCCTGCCCTTATAGGTTTCGGCCATGGGGATGTATTTCTTCGCATCCTCAAGCGCCTTTTCCCAAAGCTCGTCCGTTGCAAAAAGGTCTTCCGTTGCCCAAGTATATTGCTTGTCTACCTCGCTACGCTTGGGTATTTTTTTCTGTGCTGCCATTTGCATATATCTCCTTTTCTTTTTATTCAGAAGCTTGTTAAGGCTATTGTACCATGTTTTTAATTTATAAGCACCTGTTTTGAAATAATATATTGACAACTATATCGGATACCGATATAATACATATATCGACGGCCGATATAACGGCGAACGATAATAAGGAGGCCAAATGAACGAATCGATAGCGCTTACGGAGGCAGTCTATTATATTCTTCTTTCGCTTTGCTCCCCGCTGCATGGCTACGGAATAATGCAAAGGGTGGAAGAAATGTCCGCCGGGCGGGTAAAGCTTGCGGCGGGAACGCTTTACGGCGCGCTGAACATATTAAAGGAGCGCGGTTGGATAACGCTTGAAAGCGGCACGGACGGGCGCAGGAAGGATTATGCCATAGCCGAAAAAGGCAGACAGGTGCTAATGGCGGAGTTGGCGCGGCTTAAAGAACTTGTACAAAACGGGGAAAAAGTATTGGAGGGTAAATGATTATGGAAACCAAAACGGGTATATAAATCTGCTGTGCGCGGTGGTTATGGCATACGGCCTTGGCCGCGTGTACGGCAAAAAGGAAGCGTTTGAGCGCGAAAGAAGAATAAGAGAATAAACGGATTCACAAATCCGTTGCGAAATGGTATGCTTATATGTTGAGAGCATACCATTTTTTCGGTATGCGCGCCTAAAATAAAAATTTCGCGGCGTGCAACTTTTTTTGCAGGCTTCGCGTTATATGAACAGGAGGGATGATGATGGCGCGATGGGAATTCGAAGCCATTTATAAAGCCTTTTCCCGCATGGTATATTGGGCCGCTTACGGCGTGACAAAAAGCGAAAGCGACGCAGGCGACGTTACGCAGGAAACGTTCATCCGCGCGCTTAAATACGCGGATAAACTGAAGGATATGGAGGAAGCGCAGATAAAGGCATGGCTTTACAGGGTGTGCATTAATCTGTGCATGGACAATAAACGCAAGCTGAAGCGCGAACAGCTCAGCGACGAACTGCCGGAGACCGCCGTTGAGAATGAGGCGGAGCTGCCGGAGGTTTTCGCCGTGAACGCGGAGCAGCGACGCATTATAAGGCAGGCGGTGGAGGATTTGCCCGATATTTACCGTGAAACGGTTATGCTGCATTATTTCTCCGGGCTTCAATATGGCGATATTGCCGCCATGCAGGGCGTGAGCGAGGGAACGGTAAAATCCCGCATGGCGCGCGCAAAGGCGAAGCTTGCAAAGGCATTGGAAAGGAGGTGACGGGCATGGATAACAATTTGAACATGATAGGACAGGACAGGCTGGATGCTCTGCTTTTTGACATTGCGGACGAAGCGGACGACGGCGTGGATTACGCCGCCATGCTCGACACTGTATATAAAAAGGCGGCAGCGCGCAAAAAACGCACCGCGTTCGTTAAATACGGCTCTATGGCAGCCGCGGCGGCAATCGCATTGGCAGTTGGCGGGCTGTGGTTTGCAATGAATGGCACGGCGGCTAATACGAACGAGGCCGCACCGCAGGCGCCGGAGTTTATGTGCGGCGTGGACAGCGGCACGGCGGATTGCAGCGGCCTGGAAGCGGCGTTCCCCATGGATGCGCCGGAGCCTGCTGCGACTGATGCGCCGGCGGAGGGCGCGGGCGATATGAGCGACATGGCTGCGGGCGACGGGGAGCTGCGCAGCACGGTTATGGCGCCGGGACTTGCCGATGAATGCGGACTGCGCTGGATTGCCAAGGACATTACGCTGCCGGACATAAATTTCGGAGCATATTATGATGTGACGAAGGATGATGCAGATGGCTTTGAGTGCATTGTATATGGCTGCACCGAAGCGGACGCGGAAAGCTACATGGCGACTATTGCCGCAATGTACGGCGCAAAGGCCGAAGATGGCGGCATGAGCATAACTATAGACGGCGGCATAACCGTGACGCTTGCGCTTGAAAGGGATGTACTCAACATATCCGCGCGCGGCTGAACAAAAATAATGCGAAAGAGACTCCGTACAGAGTCTCTTTTTTATTGACAAAAGCGGGGCGAAAGCTTAGACTTTCTATATATATTATAGAATGGCTTGCCGTGGGCCTGTGTCCAAGGAGGAAAAATACCGTGGAAGCAAAGAAAAAGTTTTATATCACAACACCGATCTATTATCCCAGCGCGAAGCTGCATATAGGTCATGCGTACTGCACCGTGGCGACGGACGTTATCGCGCGGTATAAGCGGATGCAGGGCTATGACGTGATGTTCCTTACCGGAACCGATGAACATGGCCAGAAGATAGAGGAAAAAGCAAAGGCCGCGGGCGTTACGCCGCAGCAGTTTGTGGACAATATAGTGCTGGGCGAGGGCGGCGTGAAGGATCTTTGGAAGCTTATGAACATATCCAACGACCGTTTTATCCGCACTACGGACGATTATCATGTTGCCGCGATACAGAAGATATTCAAAAAGATGTATGAAAACGGCGACATTTATAAGGGAAAATATACCGGCAAATACTGCACGCCGTGCGAAAGCTTCTGGACGGAGAGCCAGCTTGTGGACGGCAAATGCCCGGACTGCGGCGGCGAAGTGAAGGACGCGGAGGAGGAAGCGTATTTCTTCCGCCTTTCAAAATATGCCGAGCCTGTAAGAAAGCTTTTGCTTGAGGGGAACTTCCTTGAACCCGTAAGCAGGGTGAACGAAATGGTGAAGAACTTTATAGACCCCGGCCTTGAGGATCTTTGCGTAAGCCGCACCAGCTTCACCTGGGGCGTACCCGTGGATTTTGACCCGGGCCACGTTGTGTATGTTTGGGTGGATGCGCTGTTCAATTACTGCACCGCGCTCGGCTTCATGAACGATAAGTATCCCGATGCGGACTTTGAAGAATTCTGGCCGGCGGACGTGCATATGGTAGGCAAGGAGATAGTCCGTTTCCATTCAATAATTTGGCCCGCAATGCTCATGAGCATGAATATGCCCCTGCCCAAGAAGATATTCGGACACGGCTGGCTTCTGCTCGGCGGCGGCAAGATGAGTAAATCCAAGGGCAACGTTGTTGACCCGTATATACTTTCCGAACGCTTCGGCGTGGATGCGCTGCGCTTCTATCTCATGCGCGAATTCCCGCTCGGCAGCGACGGCAACTTCTCAAACGAATTGCTTATTTCCCGCATAAATTCGGAGCTTGCCAACGACCTTGGCAATCTTTTGAGCCGCTCAGTAGCAATGGTTGAAAAGTACTTCGGCGGCACAATACCCGAAAACCGTCAGCCAGACGCCATGGACGATGAGCTCATAGGCATGGTGAAAGGCCTTAGGGATAAATACGAACAGCTTATGGATAAGTTCGGTACGCAGGATGCCCTCAGCGAGGTGTTCCGTGTTATCTCCCGCGCCAATAAGTATATCGACGAGACCGCGCCATGGGTGCTGGCAAAGGATATGGAAGCCAACGGTGCAAGGCTTGCAGCCGTTATGTATAACCTTATCGAGACCCTCCGCGTGTGCCTCACCCTGCTCACCCCCTTCATGCCCGAAAGCGTGGAGAAGGGCTTTGCGCAGATAGGCGCCGCCAAGGAGGACACCACCTGGGAAGCTGCCGCCGAATGGGGCAGGCTGCATAACATTACCGTGCATAAGGGCGAAGCGCTCTTCCCCAGGATAGATATGAAGAAGGAACTGGAGGCGCTGGAAAAGCTGGAGCATCCTGAGGAAGCAAAGCCGGAGAAGAAGGAAGCCAAAGCCGAGGCCAAGCCCGAAAAGAAGGAAGCAAAGGCGGAAGAAAAGGCCGCGGACGAATACATAACCTTTGACGATTTTGAAAAGGTAAAGCTGCGCGTGGCGGTCGTCAAAAACTGCGAATTTGTGCCAAAGAGCGAAAAACTGTTCAAGTTCACGCTGGACATGGGCAACGGTGAGGAGCGCACCATACTTTCCGGCATCCGCAAGTGGTATCCCGATCCCGAGCAGCTGATAGGCAAGCGCGTTATCGCCTGCATAAACCTTAAGCCCCGCAAGATGGTCGGCATAATGAGCGAAGGTATGCTGCTCAGCGCGTTCACGCCCACGGCGGACGGCGGCGAGGAACTCAGGCTCCTCTCTACCGAGGATATTATGCCCGGCGGCAGCGAGGTAGGTTAATGGAGCTTGTTCCGCTGAAAAACGGAAAATGGCTTACCGTAAGGCCACCCGTACCGGACGATGCGGAGGGGCTGCTCGCCCTGTCACGCCGAGTGGGCGGGGAAACGGACTATCTTATGACGGATAGCCGCGGATTCCTTTGCAGCATAGAGCAGGAGCGGGAATACATCGCCGCTGTGCTTGCCGACCCTAAGCGGCTTCAAATGCTTGGCATCATAGACGGGGAACCCATAGGCTTTTTCAGCGTAGAGCCTATGGGGCGCGGGCGCGCCGCGCACAACGCATCGTTCGGCATAGCCATCGCGCGGAGCTGCTGGCATCTTGGCATAGGGGCAATATTCATGGCCATAGCTACGGACTTTGTAAAAACGGCGGGCTACCATAAAATATGCCTTGACGTAAGGGCGGATAATGAACGCGCCGTACGGCTGTATAAACGCTTTGGGTTCGCTCAATGCGGCCTGCGCAGGGAGCAGCTGTTTATAAACGGCGAATATTACGACGAAATGATGATGGAGCTTATGCTATGAGATTTTTTGATACTCATGCGCATTTGAACGACGAAAGCTTCGATACCGACAGGGCAGCGCTGATAGAGGGGCTGCCCTCTTGCGGTGCGGAGCTTATTATGGACGTTGCATGCGCGGCGGAGGATTTTGAAAAAACGCTTGAAATAACCGCGGAATACCCGTTTATATACGGCGCATACGGCATACATCCGCACTATGCGTCAGATCCCGGCGAAAACTGGGAGGCACGGCTCAGGCGCGCCCTTTGCGACAAAAAGGCCGTGTGTTTGGGCGAAATAGGGCTGGACTATCATTATGACCTTTCAGAAAAGGAGGACCAGAAAAAGCTCTTTAACTATCAGCTTAAGCTGGCGAAGGAACTTGGCTTTCCCGTGTCACTGCATATAAGGGAAGCCTTCGGAGACGCCATGGAAATACTCCGCGCGAACAAAGACGGCCTCCGCGGCGTTATGCATTGCTTCAGCGGCAGCGTGGAAACCGCGCGGGAATGCCTTGATCTGGGGCTGTACATAGCCCTTGGCGGGGCTGTAACGTTCAAGAATGCCGTTAAGCCCATTGAGGTTGCAAAATATGTTCCGGCGGACAGGCTGCTGCTTGAAACGGACTGCCCGTATATGACGCCCGTGCCGCACCGCGGCAAGCGGAACGATCCTTCCTTCGTGCCGATAATTGCCCAATGCATTGCCGATGCACGTGGAGAGGACGCGGACGCGCTTGCAAAAAACTGCCTTGAAAACGGCAAAAGGCTTTTCGGCATATCATAAAACGGAAATTCGGCAAATAAACATATCCCATGATGGGATTGTTTAACATGATAAGAAGGTTTTATCCTTCAAACAAAACGCTTATGCGCATGGGCGCGGCGGTATGCCTTGCGGCAGTTGCCGCGCTGGCAATAGGCGGGCATGGCACGGCCGAACCCGCGGCGGCAATAGTGAACGAAAACGGGCCGATGATAGCCCTTACATTTGACGATGGGCCGTACCCAAAGGTTACGGGGCATATACTGGACGTGCTGGAGAAAAACGGCGTGTGCGCAACGTTTTTCGTGCTTGGCAGCAGGATAGAAGGGCATGAGGACATGCTGACAAGGATGGATGAGCTGGGCTGCGAAATAGGCAACCATTCCTTCAGCCATGCCGACCTTACGCGGCTTAGTAAGGCGGACTGCCAACGGGAGCTTAGCGATACGGATGCGGAGATACGCCGCGTTACCGGGCACGAAGCAAGCGTTGTGCGGCCGCCGTATGGGTATTATAATAAGACCGTGATGAGCGCCGCCGGCAGGCCGCTGATACTTTGGACGGTGGATACGAACGACTGGCGCGGAAAAGCGCCGGGCGAGATAGCCGATTATGTTATTCAGCAGGCCAAGGAGGGCAGCGTGATACTGATGCACGATCAGCAGACGCAGACGGCGGACGCGATGGAGATGATAATTCCCACGCTTATAGAGGAAGGCTTCCGCTTCGTTACCGTATCGGAGCTGATAGGGCTCACGGGCGGGCAATGCAAGGGCGTGATGCTGCCGGAATAGGCGCAGGCGAATATAGATTTTTTACCGAAGAGGAGATGTAAAAATGGCACAGGTTACCATGGAACAGGCCGAAAGGCTTATCAAGGCGAACGTTACGGAGCAGCATCTTTTCACCCATGCGCGCGCGGTAAGCGCGGCAATGGGCGCAATGGCGGAGCATTTCGGCGCGGATAAGGCGCATTGGGAGGCCGTGGGCTATCTTCACGATGTGGACTACGAAAAGTTCCCCGAAGAGCATCTTGCGCATACGCGGGAGCTGCTTAGCGGCGAGGATATAGACGAAAGCGATATCCGCGCCATACTTTCCCACGGATACGGCATCTGCACGGATATTGAACCGCAGACGTATATGGAAAAGAGCCTTTTCACCGTGGACGAGCTGACGGGCATAGTTCAGGCGGCATCGCTCATGCGGCCCACGGGTATAACCGATTTGGAAGTGAAGAGCCTTAAAAAGAAATATAAGGATAAAAAGTTTGCCGCCAAGTGCAGCCGCGAGGTGATTGACAAGGGCTGCGCAATGCTCGGCATGCCTATAGAGGACGTTATGGCGATAGTCATAAAAGGCATGCAGGCATATGCCGATGAACTTGGAATAGGCAGCAGGGAGTAAAATAAAAAGGGGCTTTCAAAGCCCCTCTTTCATTTCGCCTTAATTATGCGTTGAAGCCCATTGCGGCATATACCTTTTTGACTGTCTTTGCCGCCGCTTCGCCCGCGCGCAGCGCGCCGTCATGCATTATTTCATGCAGATAATCCTTGTTGCCCATCAACCTGGCATACTCGGTCTGTATGGGGGCAAGGCCCTCTATTATGGCATCTGCGGTTTCGTTCTTCAGCGCGCCGTAGTTCTGACCGGCAAAATGCTCCTCGGCTTCCTGCATTGTTTTGCCGGTGAAGCTTGTGTATATCGCCAGCAGATTGGATACGCCCGCTTTGTTGGCAAGGTCGTACTTAACTATGCCGTCGCAGTCCGTAACTGCCTTGCGCAGCTTTTTGCGTATAACGTCCGGCGTGTCTATGATGGATACGAAGCCGTTGGGGTTGGGGTCGGACTTGCTCATCTTCTGCGCAGGGTTCTGCAGGCTCATCACGCGCGCGCCGAACTTGGGCGTGTATCCTTCGGGAATGGTGAATATGTCGCCATGGTTGCGGTTGAAGCGGATGGCAATATCGCGGCAAATTTCAATGTGTTGCCGCTGATCCTCGCCAACCGGGACTATGTCGCTTTGATAAAGCAGTATATCCGCCGCCATAAGCACCGGATATGTGAAAAGGCCGGCGTTTATATTATCCGCATGCTTGGCGCTCTTGTCCTTAAACTGGGTCATGCGGTTAAGCTCGCCCATATACGTTGCGCAGTTGAGTACCCAGCTCAGCTCGCAATGCTCCTTAACGTCAGACTGAACGAATATAACGCTTTCCTTGGGGTCTACGCCGCAAGCAAGCAGCAGCGCCGTGAGCGAAAGGGTGTTCTCCCTAAGCACGTCAGGATCCTGCTTAACGGTTATTGCATGAAGATTGGCTACGCAGTAATAACAGAGCCTGCCTTCCCCCTGAAGCAGCGGCCAATTGCGCAGCGCGCCCACATAATTGCCTATCGTGGGTATGCCGGAAGGCTGAATACCGCTCAATACTATTTTCTTTCCGTTTTCCATAGCCTTGTTCTCCTTCTTTAACGGTAAAATCAATAAAGTATATTATATCAGCTTGTTTTGCCTGTGGCAATGGCGGCTTCAAAATGGTACAATTATTATGGCAGAAAATTATGGAGGCTTACTATGGCTTATCAGGCGCTTTACAGAAAATATCGCCCGCAGCTGTTTGCGGATGTGCTGGGGCAGGAGCATATAACAACAACGTTGAAAAATCAGGTGGAAAGCGGCCGCGTGAGCCATGCGTATGTGTTTTCCGGCTCCCGCGGCACGGGCAAGACCACCACGGCGAAGATACTTGCCCGCGCGGTAAACTGCGCGCATCCCGTTAACGGCGAACCGTGCGGCGAATGCGAATACTGCCTTGCCGCGGCGGACAGCGCGGACATAATCGAGCTTGACGCGGCCAGCAACAACGGCGTGGACGATGTCCGCGCGATTATAGACAAGGCGCGGTTCACCCCGCTGAAGCTGAAGAAAAAGGTATATATAATCGACGAAGCGCATATGCTTTCCCGTCCGGCGTTCAATGCGCTGCTTAAAACGCTGGAGGAGCCGCCGGAGCATGTGCTGTTCATATTGGCCACGACCGAGCCGCAGAGCATACCCGCAACAATACTTTCCCGCTGCCAGCGGTTCGATTTTCACCGCATAGGCGTGGAGGACATAATAAGCTGCGTGCGCAGCGCCGTTACCAAAGCGGGCGCGGAGATAGACGACGAGGGCCTGCTTGTTATAGCCCGTGCGGCGGAAGGCGGCATGAGGGATGCGCTGAGCATTGCGGATCAATGCATTGCCTTCTGCGGCAATAAGGTCAGCGCGCGCGATATTTACAGCGTGCTTGGCGGCATGGACTCATCCTTCCTGTTCACCACGGCGGACGCGCTTATAAACGGGGACGCCGCGCTTGCGGTAAGGAGCCTTGACAGCGTTATCGAGCAGGGGCGGGACATGGGCGTTTTTGCCGCGGACATGGCAAAGCATTTCCGCGCGCTGCTCATAGCAAAGCTGTGTGGCAGGAGCGAGGACATATTGAGCTGCACGCCAGATACCATGGCGCGCTACATAGAGCAGGCGTCTCGATGCGGGGAAACGCGGCTGAGGAGCGCAGTGGATGCGCTTATGGACGCGGTATCGGGAATGAGATACCTTTCATTGCCGAGAGTGCGGCTGGAAAGCGCGTTTATACGCATAGCATCGCCCGATAAGGCGGCGGAGGCGGACGCAAGCGGGCTGATGGAGCGGCTGGAGGCCATGGAAACAAAGCTGGCTGCAATTGAAAAGGGCGGCTTCACGATAGCCCAGCCTGCCGCGCAGGTGAGCGTACCGGCAGCGGAGCAGACGCAGACGGCCGAACCGCGGCAGACCATTGCGCCCCAACAGGCGGAGACTGCGCCCGCAAAGCCGCAGCCCGAGGCCAAACTGCAGCAGCCCAACGCCAAGGCATTGTGGGAAACGGTGCGCAGGGCAATACAAATAAAGAATCCAACGCTTGCGGTGCTGGGCATGAAGTGCGAATGCCAAATAGAGGGCGACGTGCTGTTTGTCCGCTTCCCCAAGCGCACCATTGCGGATGCGTTCATGAAGCCGGAAATGCTGAAGGTTGCGCAGGACGCGCTCAGCGCCACGGCAAACGGCATGAGCATACGCTTCGGCGCGGCGGAAATGAAGAACGAATCCGTGGCGGAAAAGGCAAAGAAGGCTTTCGGCCCGATGATAGAGATAGTTGAGTGAGCATTGGAAATATGATATAATCATATTTCACGGTAAATAGAAATATATAACTTGAACGGAGGATAATTATGGCAAGGAACGGTTTTCCCGGAGGAATGGGCGGCGGAAATATGCAGCAGCTTATGCGTCAGGCGCAGAAGATGCAGCAGGACATGACCCGCATACAGCAGGAAATAAGCGAGCGTGAGTTCACGGCAAGCGTTGGCGGCGGCGTGGTGAGCGCAACGGTGCTGGGCACCAAGGAGCTGAAGGCCATAACCATAGATCCCTCCTGCGTTGATCCTGACGACGTTGAAATGCTGCAGGATCTTATAATCAGCGCGGTGAACGAGGCCATGCGCAGCGCGGAGGAGACCATGAACAGCGAAATGAACAAGGTCACCGGGGGAATGAAGCTGGGCTTCTAAGGGCAAAAAAGAAGGGGCAATAGATGATAGAACCCATAAATACGCTGTGTGCGCAGCTTGCAAAGCTGCCCGGCGTGGGCGCAAAAAGCGCGCAAAGGCTTGCGTATTACATACTGGATATGAGCGAAGCTTCCGCGCGAGAGCTGGCCCAAAGCATTATAAACGCGAAGGAAAAGGTGCGCTATTGCCCAATATGCGGCAACTATACGGACAGGGAACCCTGCGCCATATGCGCGGACGAAAAGCGCAGCGGCGAAGTGATATGCGTCGTGGAGGACCCCAAAGAGGTTTTTGCAATGGAAAAGCTCCGGGAATACCGCGGGCGTTACCATGTGCTGCACGGGGCCATATCCCCTACCGATGGCATAGGCCCCGGGGACATACGCATAAAGGAGCTTATAGAGCGCGTGGATGCGGGCGGCGTGAAGGAAGTTATCCTTGCCACCAATCCCGATGTTAAGGGAGAGGCCACGGCAAGCTATATTGCCCGCATACTGAAGCCGAAGGGCGTGCGCGTGACAAGAATCGCCCACGGCGTGCCGATAGGCGGCAGCCTTGAATACGTGGACGAAATGACGCTGCTTAAGGCCGTTGAGGGCAGAAGGGAGCTTTAGGGAAAATTTTTAATATAAAGTTTACTTTTTACGCAACCTTTTGGGCGCGAAAATAGTTTATTATATTAGAAAGGCATAACCGCAGGGAAGGAGGCGCTGCAAGGACAATGGAAAAGATAAGGGCAAAGCACATAATTGCAATGCTGCTCGTACTTGCGGCCATGGCGGCGCTCTGCGCATGCAATGCGCAGCAGGCGGATGTTCCGCTGGCTTCCGAAGCGGAGATATACGAAATGCAGCGGCTTTACAGGAGCTCTTCCCTGGTGGTGGTTGCAAAGTGCCTGCGCACGCATACGGATGCATCGGGCAATGTATGCTGCGACGTGAGCGTTGAACGCACCGTTGCCGGCACGCTGGAGCATCTTGGCAAAACGCTGCATTGCCCGCTTGGCGGCATGAAGGAGGGAGAGGAATATCTCCTTTACCTTGCCAAGGGCGATGACGTTTACCAGAGCGAGGATATGGACAGCTTTAAAATAGTTGGCGACACGGCGTTCAGAATAAAGAACGACGTTGTGTATGTTTCCGGCTCCGTAATAGATATGTCCAGCATTGAAACGGCAATATCGCAGGCCGGCAGCATAATATCCGTGCAGAGCGAAAGCCTGTATTATAAAAATATTGCGGCGCTGAGCGAAGGCAGCGACTATATTTTCATAGGCCGCGTTAAGGAAGCCCCGGCAATAAAGCCCATGGCCTTCCGTTCGCATGAAAACGGCGCAACGATAGAAAACGAACTGCCTGCGTCCTTGCTCACGGTGGAGGTTTACGGCTCCGTAAAGGGCTCGCTGAAATACGGCAGCGAGATACAGGTGGTATACTGCCCCACGATGGCGGAAGGCATGATCGATGCATCAACGCTCAAGCCTGCCGCGTGCGACCCTGCAAAGCTCCCCGTACCCGTTGAGGGGGACACTTATCTGTTCTTCCTTTCCAAAGGGCCGGACGAAAAGCAGGACTATTACTTTGGCGTGAACCCGCTGCAGCTTATGGCGCAGCTTGACGATAACGACCGCGTGAATGTGGACGGCGCCAACCGCGCGCTCAGCAGCTTCAGGTCGCTTGACGCGGTGGTAAGAAACATTAGGAAAGCGCTTAACGGTTAAAACAAAGAATGAGTATAATTGATATATTATTGCATATTGCGGCCGCAGTGCTGGGCTATGTTATAGGCTCGGTCAATGCGGCTGTTATTATTACCAAGTATATTTTGAAGAGCGATGTTAGGGAGCGCGGCAGCAAAAACGCGGGCGCGGCCAACGTTACGCGCGTGTTCGGACCGGTTGCGGGCGGCTGCACGCTGCTGCTGGACATGGCAAAGGTGATGCTTGTAATGTGGCTGGGCGGCGTTATGGCCGGCGAAACCGGAACGGCCACGGCGGCGATAGCCTGCCTTACGGGGCATTGCTTCCCCATATTCTTCGGCTTTAAGGGCGGCAAGGCCGTTGCGGTAACGGCGGGCATAGGTCTTTATATGGATTGGCGGCTGTTCCTTATCTGCATAGGAATATATTTACTGGCGTTCCTTATAAAGAAAACGGCGTCCATAGCTTCGCTTTCGGGCGTAACGTTCATGCCGGTAACAATGCTTGTGCTTGGCGGCTTCAGCGTAAGCCAATATGTTGTGGCGATAGCGGCCGTTGCGTTCGTATGGATAATGCACTGGCCCAATCTTGTGCGCCTTGCGCATCACGAGGAAAAAGCATTCGCCGTGAAAAAAGCGGAGAATGCCGCAAAGACGGAAAAGTAAACGAAACAAAAATTGGGAGCGGGCAGGATGCCGCTCCTTTTTGTTGCAAAAAGCGGGAATATGCGATATCATTTGTACGCTACAATATAAGCAAGGAGAATCGCACAGATGAAACCACGCATAGGTATGCTCATAAGGATGAAAAGCGGGGATAACCATTACGTTATCGGGCAGAGTGACATAAACGCAGTGAAGAACGCGGGCGGACTGCCCGTATTGATACCGGTTATGAGCTCAACAGAGGATATACCCGAACAGGTAGAAAACATAGATGCATTGTATATTCCCGGCGGGCCGGACATAAACACGCTGCTGTTCGGCGAAGAACCCATAATAGGCATGGGCGGCAGCCGCAGGAGCGACGATATATACGAAATGGAGATGATTCGTCAGGCTGCGGCAAAGAATCTGCCCATACTCGGCGTATGCCGCGGGGAGCAGGTCATAAACATTGCCTTTGGCGGCACGTTATATCAGGACATACCCGCGCAGTACCCAAACGCGCTCAGGCATCGTCAGCCGGATCCGGGCTGCGAAATGACGCACAGCGTTAAGGTTGAAAAGGGTACGGCGCTGTATGCGCTCTGCAACTGCGAACGGCTTGAGGTGAACACGTTCCATCACGAGTCCGTGCGTGAGCCGGGCCGCGGCATAAAGGTGAGCGCCACCGCGCCCGACGGAATAATTGAGGCCATAGAAAGCGAGGACGGCCGCATAATGGGCATACAGTGGCACCCGGAGCTGCTTCAGCAGGAAGGCGGCGTGCACGCGGCCATATTCAAACGGCTGGTGGAGCTTGCGGGGAAGTAAAAGCGGGGAACAAACGGCAGGAGGGCATTGAAACAGCCATGCTTAACGACAAGGGATTTGACCTTTGGGCTGACGGATACGACAAAAGCGTCGGCATTTCCGATGAGGGAAACACGTACCCGTTTGCGGGGTACAAGAAGGTGCTGGGCTATATTTTCCAAGCCGTAATGGAAAAACAAAGCCCAACCGTATTGGACATTGGCTTCGGAACAGGTACGCTGACAACTAAGCTGTATGAGAATGGCTGCTGCGTTTACGGGCAGGACTTTTCGGAAAGAATGATTGAGCTCGCGGCATCAAAAATGCCGAATGCGCATCTGTATCAAGGGGATTTTTCAAACGGACTGGTTGAGCCG
>ULWL01045702.1_pt1 | contig 15283 bp, 11 predicted proteins | sample 1960171 | NCBI WGS metagenome assembly ULWL01 (sample SAMEA4835807, study PRJEB28245) | human gut metagenome | biome: gut microbiome; material: fecal sample | place: Denmark | collected 2008 | reverse complement strand
TATATTCATTCAGTGATTCAGCATTGTCAATAAAAATAGGACATTCAACACAATACATCTTGCTCAAAGAGCGGATAATATCAAGTCCGGCTACGATTCTGTGACCGCTATTCAAAGTTGAATACGGTACACCATTAACCGTACATTCACAACAATCTCTCATACCACCATTCAACTGCATTTCAAAAAGTTTGAAATTTGCAGTATCAAAATGGCTATTGATGGATTCAGAAATCTTGTTAAGTTTGAACCGAACAAATTCTTCCAAAAGATAAAGAATCTGCTCTTGGTCGGCAACTTTCTGTCCAATTTCTTTCTTCTCGTCCTGCAACTCTGCGATACGCTCGTCAATATCAACATTCATAGATGCTTTGGCAAGAATTTCTTTTACAGAATCAAGTTCAGATTCCATTTCTTTCTTCTCGTCCTGCAACTCTGCGATACGCTCGTTGTACCCGGAAGATTTTTCTTTTTCAATTTCAGCAAGAACCTTTTCCCTTTGTTCATGCAGTTTCATGTATTCCTCATTCTGCGTATAGTCAGCTTCTTTAGGAATTTCATCTAACTGTTTGGAAAGCTCTTCGCTCTTTGCAAGTAATTCCTGCTCACGTTTTTTCAAGGATTCAATCTGTACATTTAATTCCTTGTTCTTTTCTGTTAAGCCGTCAATGGTATGCTTCTTGTCGAAACCAAACGATTTAATGCGTTCCAAGTTATCTTTTTTCTCTGACATAAACGCTTCTTTGGCATCCGACAATCTCTTAGCAGCACTTTCTCTGGCTTTCACTTTTCTTGATTCAAAGTCAGCCTTTAACTGCTCAACCTTGTCTTCCGGCAATGGCTGTCCGCACAAAGAACATACGGTACTGCTTTCATCAAACACCCATTTCGATTCGTCAAACAAAAACGGTGTTTCATCAAATACCTTTGCTTTTTCGGCGTTGTACTGTTCGCCTAATTTCTTTCGTTCGGCGTCAGCATCAGAAATGCTTCTGTCATTTAATTTAATTGCATTTTCAGCAATCTGAATCTTATTTCTTGTATTCTCCAGTTCACAAGTAACTTCCGCATTGGACGATTCTATTTTTCTTTTCTTTTCAGACAAGGAATCGTTCATGCTCTGCAAAATACCTGACATATCCATTTGCAATCTCATGTCCTCGTCTCGCAATTTCTTTAATACACCATTAGTATCTGAAATTTTTTCGTCAATTTCAGAAATGCGTCTTTCCAAGTCTGATTTTTTAAGTTCCTGCTCTGCGGCATCTACACCAACTTTGGATTTTTCAGCTTCGTCAATCCGGACCGGAATTTCAGCCTGTTTCTTCTTCCACTCCGAAAGCATCTTTTGGAATTTTGAGCGAATATCTTCAACTGACGGTGCTTTTTCCAATTCACTAATCAACGGTAAAAACCTTTCGTCTGTCTTTGCCAGTTCTACGTCCGAAAAATCATCAACAAGTTTCATTAAGATTTTTCTCTGGTCTTTCCATTTCATAGAGTTGAAATACTGCGGATTTGTAAGCATTTTAAACATATCCTCGCTCTTTGCAAGTCCGGCAACATATTCCTTGAAATCCGATTCACTCTTTGGGTAGCCGTCAATCTCAAATGAATTGACATTTCCCTGCAAAGAAACTGTATCTGTACCTCTTTTCTTAACCCAGTTCTGCTTCTGAACCTTTGAAAGTTCAACTTCCTTGCCATCCACATCTAAGACAGCAACAACCTTAATTTCCACATCATCAATGCGTTTTCCATCCTTATCTAATGGACGAACATTGAATTTCTCCTCTCCGGCACTGTTCTTGTTAAACAGAAGCCATGTAAAAGCGTCAAACACCGTTGTTTTACCACTTGCATTTTGACCTTTGATTTTTGTTTTCTTGGAAAAATTTACATCAAGGCTTTTAATCCCTTTGAAATTTTCCAAGTGCAATGATTTCAAAATCATTCCTCATTCTCCTTTCTGATTTCTTTGACTTTTGAAACTGATACTTCAAAAGCGGTTTTTACTGCTACTGTGCCATCGTCCATCTGCTTGTGATATTCACGACTCTGCAATCTTCCGATAATTTCCAGATGAGTACCTACATCGCATTTTGAAACGTATGTAGCATATCTCCCCCATGCTATACATGGAATATAGTCGGAGCCGTATTGTCGGTTGCTTGCCGCAATGACATCGCATACTCTTCTATTGGAAGCAGATGTGCGCCGTAAATTAGGTTGAATGCAAATATGCGCATCCATTTTTACTTCATTTACGTCCGGCAATGAATTTACCTCTCCGCCGCACATGGCATCCTGCACAAATACATAAATGTGCTTATGATTTTTTCTATTGATAGTCCGAATTTCTCCTTGGACTTCAATCTTTTCGTGTTCTATAATCGAACACTTTTCCAGAATAATCTCTGGAACCAAGCAGATTAGAATATCCTCTTTCTTGCTTTTTCTTTCGCTTTTTAAGCGAAATTCATAAAAGTTCTCACCATGCGACGAATGAGAGAATTTAATCTTACTCGCCACGGTACCTCTTAATAAAATTGTATTCATCTTGACTTTTCACTCCTTATTTGATAAAATGAGCGCAAATAACACATAGTTATTTACTACTGGAATAGCAGTTTGATTTGCGGTCAAGGGTGCTATTCCTTTTCTTTTCTGTATGTTCCCGGTTCATTTGCATAAAACTCTCCGTCTTTCACATAAATTGCACCAAGTTCAATTAAATTTGCAATCAATTCTGGTGTTGCCGGCTTAGCATCTGTCTTAATCATTCAATCATCCTTTCCTAATATAAATACTGTTCTTCTTTGCACTCCGAATCTCTCTGTGTCTGCATGAGATTCAAAGTATATGTCAATTCGATTCCCCTTTATCGCACCACCGCAGTCCTCTGCTATAAATGTTCCAAGACCTTTAATTTTAACCTTTGTTCCATACGGTATGACTTTAGGGTCAACCGCTATTGTTCTTCCCTGCTTTGGTATCTTGCCAGTAGAAGTTATCTTTCCGTACCCCTCTGAACAATCGCAACAAGGACAATATGCAGTTATCAAGAATTGAACGCCTTTCCTTTCCTTGTGTTTCTTCTTTGACTTTTTCTTTTGCTTTATGTGTTTTGCGGATTCCAAAGAACTGTTCGTATTTGCATTTGGAATCACATTTACCTGCGGTTCTTCTGTTTTTATAAATAACGTATCTTCTTGTGCATATTCCGGCTCGTAAGCGTATACATCCTTAAACACGCTTGTTGCCACCGTTATAATAAGAAGAAATGTCAGAACCGCCAATATCATCTTCTGAATAATAGGCTCACTCCCTTTCTTCCAAAAGCAGACGGAATGTTTCTTTTCCCTTTGGAGTGACATACATCTGCTGTCCTGCCCAACCGTTCTGCTCGTTGTGCTTGTCCTTTAAGACAAACAAGCCGTTTCCGCTCTCTGCGTATTTGGCATATGGACGCAATTTTCTATGTTTCCCCTGTCTGAAAACATATCCTTTTTCAATAAGAAAAGAAACAAATGCTTTTTCTCCGATACCCAGTTCCTTTGCGGTGTCACGGATGTTGGTATTCAATTTCTTATCTACCAAAGCGTCAAAGTAATTCGCCTTTGGTGTCATTTCCTCAATCTGCTTGTCCTTTTGAGTTATGATGTTCTGTGCCACAACTAATGCGTTGGCTACAATCTGTTCCGGAGTAAGATTCTCCTGATTGGCAATGTAACCGCCATTCTTGCGGATAGATGGAAGCACCTCGCCAGTTACCCATTTACGAAACTTCTTTGCATTCGGCTTATCACTACGAAGAATAACAGCATACAATCCGCTTTCTGTAACAAACCAAGTCTCGCCCTGACGGGGTAAGTCTAACTTACACCGCTCGTCATCTTCTAATCTATCCGCTACACTTCTGCTATTTGTAAGTTCAAGTGCCTTACACACATCAGCCAAGCAAAACATAGGCTCATTATCCTTTGTAATGGTACGGATTTTTCCAAACTCTGAATTTTCAAAAATCTGTAAATCGTTCATGTCTACTCCTTTCTTTACTCAATAAAATAGGAAATTTCTACACCAAAGTAATTCGAAATCTTAATCAGTTTATCCGTCTTTGGCATTGATTTCCCAGATTTCCAATCCGAAAAAGTACTTCTAGCCAATCCGAGTTCATCAGCCAATTTATAAAAGGTAATGTTTCTCGAATTAACAAGCAATTCTAACTTTTTAAAACTTTTCTTTCTATTTCCCTTGTCCAAAATCTCATCTCCTTTCTTGACTTGCGTTAGGATTTTCGTTATAATAAATAAGCCATTTTAGGTAAATTCATCTTAGGAGGTGTATACCTTGAAAGCAATTTTGAATTTGCCTGTTCCGCATTTGCAAGGTCGCAATCGTGAAGCCACAGCACGTTAAAATGGAGTGAAATGTAACATCAAGTGTAGCGTAGCCGAACAGAGAAGTTCGTTAAAAACTCGAGGTTGACATTCCGATATTTGTCACACTACACCGCTTGTTCCTTGCAATCTGCCAACTAATGGCAATAAATTATGCTGAACCCAAACTGCATAAGTGGCAGAGTGCTTTAAGAAGCATTGGTGTCGTACAATGCGTCGAAAGACTGCAAAGTGCATACGGTATAAAAATTGGGGTAAAGGACTGTTAGTGACGGCACACTAACAGTCTTTTTACCGAAAATCCTTTTTAGTTGTTCGATTTTCACAACTATGTCTTGATAAAAGTTAGAAAATCGTATATACTATGAATTGTGCAAAAAACATAATATAAATTTCTCAATTTTGAATTGGTTGAGATTTCCTAACTTGTTTTTATAATACATTAGGAAGTCTTGTTTGTCAACCCTAAAAGTTGAGAAATTGCAACTTTTTTTGGTAAGGAGATTTTCTATGTACGAAAGATACTGTAAATTAAGAGATTTAAAAGGTTTAAATGATGCAAAAGTAGCAAGATATTGTGATTTTCCCAAAAGTACATTTTCCGATTGGAAAAAGGGTAAAAGTGAGCCTAAAATTTCAAAAATTAGAAAAATTGCAGAATGCTTAGATTGCTCTATTGATTATTTGGTTAATGGAAAAGATAAAACATATTCAGAAGAAGATGCCCTTTTGGACGCTCATATTTCAGAAGATGTAGAACTAAAAGAAGCCATTAAGAAATATTATACCCTCGATGAGAAAGCCAGAAAATATATCTTAGAGGGAATTGACCTGCTTTGGATAGCAAACAAAACTGATACTAAATAATAATTTTTATACCTTATAAGTATTGCCTTTTAATCTTTCTTTTTCGGCAATGTATTCACAGTAATATCTCAACGAATCTACGTTTTTCATCTGAAAAATGATTTTCTTCAACTTTCTTCTATATTTCCTGCGTTCTCCTATCATAAATTTCCTCCTAGCATATAATTGTAGGGAAAGGGGAATTTGCAACCCCTCTCCCAAACCGAAACTTGATTACATGGGATTACCATGTAATATATTATATGTAGGATTCAAAAATATTATTCATCCTTTTCGGGTTTTCCCTCTTTTTTCTGCCAACTGTGCTTTCAACCGCTCGTTCTCTTCCTGCAAAGCAAGAAACGTAAACTCCGTCTTTGCAAGCTGAACTTTAAGTTCTGCGATTTCAGCAGACAGTTTCTTTTCCACATAGTCATTGAGTGTAATTTTGTTTTCATCCATTTCTTTTTACCTCCTAATTTGAATTATTTATTGTAACACTGGGAATATCGCTATTCCATTCAGGTTATCATTGGTTATGGTGTTATACTGTGCATTAACGGCTAGGTTTCCAGTCTTAGCATTAAAAGCCACTCTAACACATTCACCTCTACCAGTTACCATGTTGTGATACTGGACAACATCTGCTGCACCGGAATCACCAGGCATTAGCTCTGTTTGAACAATGCTCGCCCAAGGTGATGCTGAAGCAATTGAATAGTCGCGAAATACTACGGCTTTGAATAAACCACCATTCATGGTAATGCCATATAAGATAGTTGAACTCGGCGTCGTTGTTGTCACACTCGAACAATGCTTTTCAAAAGCAACATTAGCATTTAATGTAGTGGTTCCAGCCCCATTAACTCTACCAATTGAAATACTTCCTCCATAACTGTTTAAATATAAAGTTGTCGCAGCATTGTTCTTGTCGACTGCTTGAATCGTTCTTTGTCCAAGATTCATATGATTTCCAGTATTAGACGAAATTTGTAAGTCGTAATTCGTCAGTGATGCATTATGATTAGAGTGTATTTTAAGGGGGGAATCGACCGTAAATGGAAATGTTTCCGAGAGTTCTCCATTTTCATATAAACTATTAGCCACATACCCTAATCCATAACTAGTTTTTTTTCGCACTACTCCGTCTGGTGTTAATTCGGATATGGTTATATTTCCGACATATGAATCAGCAAACTTCGTTCTAAACCATGATTGTTTTATATTTGAATTATTTAAAAACATATACTGGTCTATTGTTAATGTGTTATCAAAAATTGATTCATAAATAACTTTTGTACTGTTATCTTTCCATATTTGGCTAGTTCCTTTAAATGAAGGAATACCATTGCTTGATATGTCTAATTCATATGAATCTTGCTTTTCGGAAGCTCCACTGCTACTTTTCGTGTATGCTTTTGATATTCCATCTTCCTTTATATTAAATCCACCAATCAAACCGTTATCTATCTCTGCATTTGCACCTTTTAATGTTGCACCAGTGATTGTTCCGGTTGCCGTCACGTCTTGCGAAAATATTTTTTTAATAACAGCAGAATCCGCAAAAACCTTTTCAACATCAAGTTCACTTGCTGTTATGCTTTTTGCTACGATTTTATCTGCATTTACGGTCCGGTCAGTAAGTATATATCCATCCAAAGTATCAACTGTTTTACTTTGAAGTTCTCCTAAATTATTCAGCGAATAAAGCAAACCATTTTCGCCTTTTAGCAATATTCTGTCTGCCACTAAAGTGCCGGCCGTAATGTTTGCGGCGTTGACTTCAACACTGTCTAAAAAACCAGTGATATGTCCTTCTACGATTGTTGCTCTATCAATAAGACCAACTTCTGCAAATAATGTAGCAATATCTGCAACTTCAATATTGGATAATTTGATGTTTGCATATTTTAAATCTGCACTCTCCGCTGACAAATAGCCTAGGGCTGCTACCTTTGCACTAAGGTTTTCTGTAGTGATAGCCTTTGAGGACAATGTATCTATCTTTCCATCTACTGCTCGCAGTGATGTAATAGTTGCATATGTCAAATCAGCATTTTTGGCAGTAATATATCCAAACTCACCGATAGTTGCTTTCAGATGTTCAATATACGCATTATCTGCCGTCAAATCCGTAATAAAAGATTTCGACACCTTTTCCCATTCAATCGTAGCATCCGCAATCTTTGCGTTGGTGATTGTAGAATCCTTAATCTTGCTATTCTCAATCGTGGAATCCGCAATTTTACTATTTGTAATAACTCCATCATTGAAAATAGCACCAAGGATTGTACTAGTAACCGTTCCGCTTGCCTGCGCCATTGTTCCACTATTGTAACTATTTGAACCACTGCTACCAACTGACGATGAGTTTGATTCCTGCACTTCACACGGTGATGTAATCTCCGCATAAAATCCACCATCGTAGTGCAGCGTCATTTCTCCGACAAGCACATACTTCTTAACTCCGTCATAGTCCTCGAACGTAAGCATTTCACCAACCGACATAAGAGGATGCCAGTACATTGTTTCGATACTCGCTTTATGGTAAACAAACGCCTTGTTCAAAAAGGATAACCCTGTTTTCCACTGCATTGGCGTAACTTGTCCTAAATACGTATGAACCGTATTTCTGTCAAGCGTTTCGTATAATATCCAAGGTGTTTCAATCGTCACTGGATAATTCTCTACATTCGATACACTGCTTGCCTTGTCATTCAATACGACCGTGGATTCACCCTCATAATATCCAAATCCAACATAGTCACTGTTTGTCTCGTAAAAGTACCAATTATTAGCCTTTACAGATACGTTGTTTGGACACATAAGGTTGTTTCCGAAAATCGCATTAGAATCATAGGTATCTCCATTAAATATAGGTCTGTAATTGTTATCTGCTTGCAACTCTGGTAACTGCTTAATATAAAAAGCACCGTTTTTTTCAATCACATTTGCACGTAACAAAACTGCTATACCAGACAACAAATCTCTCCATGTGATTCTGCTTTCCCAATCCCAATCGTAACCATCCTCATCATTGTCTGCAAAATTTGATAACATAGGAATCATCAAATGGTACAACTTATATTGTTTGATTGACGATAAAACATCTTTCCAATTATCAATGTATAGCGGACATCCTGTGACACGCAAAAAGTCTTGCGGCAAATACTCCCAATAATAAACGTCGTCACGTGTGTAGATAAACTGCAATTGGCTAGGTACGTATTTTTCTTCCAATTCCGTTTTGTGATATTCGTTTAGCGAACTAATGACAATTTCTGCTCTGTCCATGTATTCGCTCATTAAACCGTTTCCAGTAAATGAAACAGTATCACCGTTGTATGTTGGATTTTCTTTTACAATAAATCTTCCGATAGGTACCGGATATGCAAATTCATTTCCTATAAGAATCCATGCATTTACAATAGTTCCTTTTAATGTATTATCGTAATACGTCTTTGCAATAAGGGCATCCGTAAAATCGTTATTTTCTGCATACATTTCACAACTCATAGTAGGGCTATAAGTAGAGCCATAACTGGCAAATGAATCACTAACACAACCTTGCGATATACTTACAGATATTAGCGTTTCTTTTCCTCTTGTGCTTACACTATCCGAATTTCCTGTACTTATACTCAAATATAATTCTGTTGCTATGTCAGTATAGGAAACTGCACAGTCTCCAGTAATATCTGTTTCATCTTCTGTGCAGAACACGTACCAAGACATATACCTATAATCATCGGAAATCATCATACTTTTGCAATCAATCGTATTTACGCCACGTTTATACACACTTCCGTTATTGATAGCGTATTTTACATAGTAATGAGTTCCGTTATAGTCAAAATCCAAAAAAGACAAACTAAACGAATCTCCGATATTTACATCTTTTACATGTGAATCATATTTCAATGTATATGTAGGGTCGCTTTCCAAAACATAAAAAACTTTTGCTGTATAACTCATCGCTCCACCGCCTGTATCTGTATGCTAGACCAAATAAACTTTCCATTAAAAAAAGTCATTGCGTCAAAACTAGGGTTTCCAAAATAAAACTGCTTTGTTTCTTTTTCTCCTTTTTCATTGGTGAACTGTATGTATCCGTACCGGTTTGATAAATCATCCGGGTCTGCGTACTTCATCAACTTCTTGATTTCGCTTGGTGTCAAATTTGCCGGAAATGCCATGTCAAGCGTTACTTTCTTTGCAACTATCTTTCCGTTGTAAAGTGCTTTTGAACTTCTCCCTGCTTTTGCGTTCCACACTTTTTCTCGTGAGATTTTCCATCCCTCATATTTTGGTGTTGGCATATCTTCTAAACTGTCCTTAGTCCAACCAAACTTCAACGTAAATGCCATATGACACCTCCTAACTTTTTCACATAAAAAAGAGACTCATTCGCATGAGCCTCTTTCTTTAAGCCATATTCCAAGAAATTCCTTTGTTCTTGGAGATTTTCTTTGCGTTGTTCATAATTGTTGTTGTGACTTTTGTTCCGTCAAGGTAAACATCACCGCCACCGACATTCGCATTTGATAATTCCTCTTTAATTGCCGCCTTTGTAGCCGCATAAACAGCCGGTGCAACCGCTTCGGAAATACCGGTCGTAATCTGTTTGTTATTTGCAACAACGGACTTACCATTGTCGAATTTACCCATCATTTCGCCGTGACTTGCACGGAACCAACCATCTTCCGGAAATCCACCGTTAGCATAAGTCTCGTAATTCAATCCGTACTTTTTCAGCATTTTGATTAGTGATTTTTCTACATGACTTACGAATATCTGTCCTTGCTGACCTATTGTCACTCTGTTTTTGGCATTATTTATAGCAGCAGTCAATTTTCCGTAATTTACTTTTCTTCCGTCCATCGACTTAACAGAAGATTTTAATTTACCCTCTGTCACATTGTTAATTGAAGCCGAAACATCCAATGAAAACTTTTTCTGTTGTAACTGTGTTTTAACTGCGTTATACCAACCTTTACGGAGTTTAGGGTCGATATTCACATTTATGTCACGGTTTTTCATGGTTTTCATCGCAACACTTAAATCTCCAAGATTCTTAATACCAAAGGTCTTTACGCCAGCAGTTACCGTCTTGCCTTGCAATCCGTTTACTTTCCCCTGCAAACTATCAACATCATCACCGCCAGATGTTTCAGCATTAACTTTTACTGATTTTGGTTTCAAGGAATCAATTTTTTTCTTCAATGCGTCTGTTGACTTGTAGTTCTTATCTGTTATCTTTTTGTAATCTTCCCATGAAATAGTACCATTATCAAGACTTGTTTTTAGCGTTTCCATGTAGTCCGCTTGGTCTTGTGTACTTACTCCAAGTTTATCCATCTTCTTTTTCAAATTGCTCGTCTGTTGCTTAAATTCTTTCGTCTTGCTAGATTGCTTAGGAAGTTCAATACCATATTTTTTCAGCACTTTCCTAAACTCATCCATAGTTCCATATGCTTTTCCTGCGATTTTTTCATAGTCAGCATAACTTATTTCCCCATCTTTATATGCTTTCGATAATTTTTTAATTATCGTTGTTTGTAATGAGGCACCAATATTTATCTGGTCCATATGAACTTTAGTCAAATTATTCAGCGATTTTGTGCTTTTCCCGGAAGTCTCATCGTTTAGTATTTTATTCATCTCTTTTACAATACCAGCAACATTAGTTGTTTTATTTTTCAGCATTTTTTCAAAAGATGTTATATATGAACTAACCTTATCTTTTCCCAAACCTTTTTCTATTGCAGAATCAGTAAATTTTTTTAACTGTCTCTTATATTCTGCATAATCGTTTTCAGAGATTCCAAGTTTCAATGATTGCTTTTGTACGGTTTTCTTATGTTTTTGTTCTCTTTCCTTATTTTGTTTATCATTTTGCTCTTTTGCTACTTGTTCGGCATAATCTTCTGGCGATATAATATTTCCTTTAAGTAATTGTCCAACCCAACTACTACTCATTGCTAATGCATTCTTTCCAGAAATATCTCCAGAACTTATTTGTGATAAAATTTCTTTGGAATTTTTTTCAATAATCTTATCACCAATTGTTGCTGCCAATTGACCTGTTATCTCTAATACGGCAACTGCGGCAACTGCTTTTCCAAATACTTTGCCTAATTTGGTTCCTAATTTCCCAAACATACCGTTCCATGCTGACGCTATTTGCCCCGATTTTATTTCTGTTGCTGATTTAACCAGAGAATCTTGTATTCCCTTTCCAAACATTATTTGCAATGCGCCCCATACGGCTTTGAATTTTTTATAAACCATAAATCCAGCAATAACCGTTGATAACTTAAATGCAATACCTAATGGGTCTCTAGCAAATGCAGAAATAGCCACTTTCAAGGCACTAAACAATGCTTTGACTATTATTTTCCCTACTTTCAAAAGTGTTTTTCCCCATTCTATTTCAGAAAGAAAATCTCCAATTGCTTTTCCTACTTCCCACCAATCTACGGTAGAAAGTGCGGTGTCAATTGTATCAAGTATTCCAGTAATTCCATCACTGATTGTCTTTCCTAACTCCTGCCATCCAGTTAATCCTGTATTTTTGCGTACTTCTCCCATCTCTTCGAGAAATCCATTGATGTAATCTCCAATTTTTTTCCCAAGGTTTTTGTATGGGAAGTCTACCATAACTCCAAAAGCAAACTGAATCATACCACGCAACTTCGCTCCAAGCGATTTACCTGCTAATTTGGCATTAAACGTATTTATGGCAGATGTTACACCCTCTTTAATACTTTGACCGAATTTGAGCCAATCAAACGTCTTGAAAAAGGTGTATGATGTTTCAAACCATGTATTCAATCCCTCGGAGAAATTTTCTCCAAGTTTTGTCCAATCAAGGTCTTTAACAAATCCATTCAAAAACGTAGCAAGAGATTTAGCAATCTTCTTCGTAGTCTTTTTAATCTTTGTCCATGGAATGCTTCTCATTCCCTTGTTAATCCAGTTAGCCAGTGCCGAACCAAGAGAAGTAAAATCTCCACCTTTCCATGCGTCAAGGATTGCTTTCTTCATCTTCTTATACAACTCAACTGCTTTGTTCTGGTTGCTCTTAAAAGCATTATCCCATATCTTTTCATAGTTCTTTAATGCGTCGCTAATATCCTTAGAAAGGTCAATATTGGCATTCTTATCGTTATCATCGTCATCGCTATCACTATCACTGTTGTCCTGCAATTTATTTACTTGGTCGAATGACTGCAAATTGTCGGCGGCTTTTTTTGTCTTTTTAGCCGTCTTATCCATGTTCTTAGCAACTTTATCCGTATCGTCTGCCGCATCGGAGTAGTCCGGTACCTCTGGTGTTTTCCGTGAACCATCCGTATCACCAAGTTTGATTCCTGCCAGTTTCGCTACCCACTGTGCGAAATCCTGCAAAACCATAACCACAGCATTCATATATGGGTACAATTTCTGAACAATCGGCATAAACAAGGAGCCCAGCGTCAAAGCCAGTTTTTTAAATCCAGCATCAAGCATCCTAAGTTGATTGTTTGGCGAATTAATTGTTTTGGCGAGGTCGGAATATGCAACCTTTGACTGTTCCAACATAGTCAAAACACGCAACTGCATTTTGGACTGTTGCGAAAGGTTTTTAATACTTTCTGTAATACCGTGATTCATAGCAGTTTGTGCTAAGCCTGCGGAGGTGATGTCGATTCCATACTTATATAACGCCCTAGACTGACCTACCAAACCAGATTGGAAGTTCTGCATAACATCAGCAGTGTCTAAGTTTGCTAAAGACGCCCAATCTGCTGATAACATAGTAAGTGCCTTTGAAGTGGCAATCGACGTTTCACCAAGCATACCGGCAGAGTTCGTAATCTGTGCAATAGCGGCGTTGTAGTTCATAACCTCTGTTAAATCCAAACCAAGGTTGTGTGAAAAAGTATTTGTTGCATCTCCTGTGTTATAATCAACATCATATCCAGTCAACTGCTTTTGAAGTTTTCCAAATCTTTTACGGAAACTTCCTGCATATTCTTCCGCACTATTATAACCGGCTTTCTTAAACTGGTTAGCACTGTCTTTTCCAACCTTATCAAGCGCAACCGAAAAATAGTTAAATTCCTCAATGTAGTCCTGCGCCGAACCAATTGCTTGACCGAATTTCTTTACAGCACGAATTACCAAAAAGAATTTAGCATAAAACATACCAATGCTACTTACAAAACCTTTTGATGATTTATGTGCGCTTTTTAATTTGTCTTTCAATGAACTAAGTGCATTTCCAAGTTTTTTAGTGCTTGTTGATGCTCTATCAGAAACAGTGGAAATTCTACTACCGCTTGACGCAAGGTTTCCAAGACCTTGAATGGTGTTGGCTACGTTTGAGTTGATTTGAGGTGCATTTTGCAGTTTTTTCAGCAAATTCATTACACCGTTACCAAGTTTATCGAGGTTTGCAACTGTTTCACCAACACGCTTTCCGGCATTTGCAAGTTTAGCAATACCCTCTACAACTTTTGTAATGCTAATATCAATTGCATTTGCAGAAGATAATTTGCGTACAAGTTTTACTACTTGCTTGCCTAATTCCGGAAATTCTGTTGTTACATTACTAATATACTGACCGCTATTAGAAAGTCTTGCCAATGAACCCACAACACGTGTCACAGTGCTTTCAATTTCAGATACACCGCTAAGTTTGGTTGCTAAATTTGAAACAGAATTTGCAATCTTTGTCATTTTGGATGTATCAAATCCAGCCATATCTACTTTTGAAAGATTTTTAACTGCATTTACGGCAGATGTAATGCCACCAAGATTCTGAATGTTTCCAAGATTGTTAAGACCATTTGCCAGTGTATTCAAACCACTGGCAGTACGAGATAATCCACCAACATCAATTTTTGCAAAACGTTCAAATCCTTTTGCAATTCTATTGTAGTCGGTTGCCTTTACTCCGCTTAATGTTTTGGTAGCATTTCCAAGTTTTGATACTCCATTTGCAAGTCCACTTAAATTGCTACCGTTAATCTTAGACAGTGAAGATGTTAATACATCAATTTTACCAACAAGATTTGTAATTTCATCTTTGGCACTTTTTGCCGTTGCATTTATTTTAATCTCCAACGATTCAACTGTTTCTGACATACTAACACCTCACTATCTATCATTTGCATTACGCAAGATTTTTCAATCTAATAAAACCGTACTTTCCTGCATACTCAATTTTGGCAACTCTGCTTACTTTTGATTTCCACAGAATCCTTACGGTTTCACCTTTTTTGATTGTCATAAGTTTTTTAGACGTAAACAAACGCCCTTTCCTCAAATATGTATTGCAACGTAATTTACCGGTCCACGTTTTCTTGAATTTATCAAAAGAGCCATATGTGGACATTAACTTTTTGGTTGTACTTCCCCACTTGCCAAGATAAAAATGCGGAGTATCAACAATAGATTTCCAATCTCCACCCCATTTCAAACCGATTTTCTTTGATTTTGCAATCTTAGCAACTTTTCTAATCAGTTTATCGTTATAAAGCAGTTTAGAATCATTGATTGCAATGTCAAAAGCAATACCCCACTGGTGTTGAGAAGAATACGCACTTCCGGTAGCATTTGTTACTATCTTGCCCGGCTTTGTTCTTCCCTTTGCATAAAGCGAATCCTGATATGCTTTTGTACGAAACCCCTCTGTGATAATCAGATAGATTCCATTTTTTGCACACTCTTTAAGCAAAAGTCCAAGTTTGTAGTTTAACCATGGATGTAACTTTTTTCTGTCAATTCTAATTGAATGCTTTTTTTTCATTTTTCAACACTCCTTATATGATTGTTTCTGGCAATCCCTTGTTCATAGACCTTGCCATCCACTGTTTTTCAATTTCAATTGCTTTCTTTATCTCTTGTTCTTCTGTTTCTTTTTCTGCTATATATTCTTCTTCAAACATTTTTGACATAATTGGACTTTTAATATATTCTGATTTTGCTGATTCACCATGCAAGCAACTGTCTATGGCTACAATCAAAGCAGATATGCCATAATTGCC
>ULWL01008590.1_pt1 | contig 15306 bp, 11 predicted proteins | sample 1960171 | NCBI WGS metagenome assembly ULWL01 (sample SAMEA4835807, study PRJEB28245) | human gut metagenome | biome: gut microbiome; material: fecal sample | place: Denmark | collected 2008 | reverse complement strand
GCAGCGGGGCCTTGGTATCCTCACGCCGATGGAGAAACACAATCTGCACTCAGCGGCTTAAAAACCGCAAATTTCGAAAGGATGCCAAGGCATCCTTCCGGAATTTGCGGTTCCCACAGCGCCGCAGCGCTGTGAACTTTCTTTGAATTATTTCACTGTCTACTTGACGGGGAGCAGTTCATTTGCTTTGTCTTCTGTTACAGGGGCTTCTCCGTTGAAATATGCCACTGCATACTGGAAGATTCTATCATTATCACCGAGTTCGGCTGCTTTTATTGCCCACTCGATAGACTTCTCAATGTTGACCTAGACACCGTCACCTTTTCTGTAGGCCAAAGACATATTGCTGGCAGCAGTCTTATTCCCGGCGTTCGCCGCTTTCTCCATCAGCTCTATGCCCTTTTCCTTATCTGTTTCGACATGTTCGCCTTGCAGATAAGCACATGCTAAATCGAGCGTCACACTATCGTTTCCGATTTGATCCGCCTTAACAAGTTACTCAATGTATTTTTGATAATCCTGTGAAACAATTTCGCCTTCACAATAGATGGTTGCAATATCATAGGGGGCATCAGTATCTCCGTTCTCAAATGCCTTCTGATACCACTCAAGTCACTCGGGATTCTTCTGCCTCCTTAACCCGTCGGCAAGGTTGTGCTGAGCATTGGGATAACCCATTTCAGTGGATTTACGGTATAATTCCATGGCTTTTTCAGAGTTTTCCTCAACACCTACACCATTGTTGTAGCAGTTGCCGAGATTGTTGATGGCTTTCGCATTGTTGGGATCTAACTCAAGGGCTTTGGTATACAGTTCGAACGCCTTCCCACGGTTTTCCTCTCCATCTTCTCGATCATAATAGGCAAATCCCAAGGAGATAATGGCATCAACATTACCGGACTCAGCTCTTTCAATAAGTTCTCTGTCAATCATTGTGCAACCTCCATTCAAATTTTATGAAGTTCATCAAGGATTCTGTCGTGGTATGCGTCATATTCATCCAGTTCTCTTTGATACTGTTTAAATTCAGCAAATAGCTGTTGCATAGTAGCAGAAGTTGTCTTAATGCTTTCAGCGCAGGCCTGTTCAAGTTGTTTCCGCTTGAACCTATTAGACAACAGAGTAACCAAGCCATAGCCTGCTCCACCAAGGGTTAAAATCAGAAGCCAGAAGCCGGCAAAGAAGCAACCGATAATCGCGGCAGCTCCGACTCCGAACCCGATATATGCAGGCCAGTCTTTTACTGTTGCAAGGGCAGTGTCTCTTTTGGAGGTGAAGAAAGAGTTAATCTTTTGTTGTTCTTCATCCTCACGCTTGAAGTTAGCAACAGTAGAATATTCACCAATATTGACTTGATAATTGACTTTACGGCGGCTCCGGTAATCTTCAGTATGAGATTCAACCGCCTTCTCTTGAAGCATTTTCGTTAGCGTGAACATGCTCAGTCTGATTTGACCGTTTACATCTTGGGCATCCCGCTCATAGATCCAGTCAATCATCTCTGCGATTAGATTAAGATCGTTCGCCTTTTTGGCCTGTTCTGCAGCGAATTGCTCTTTGGCTACATCAACTTCTCCTTCAAGGCGGATGACAAGTTCGTTATAGGCAATCTCATCATATACATCTTTCTCTACCTGATTCGGGGCTGCAATTATCTCGTCAATATAGCCCTTGAGGAACGTATTCTTTTCCTCTGCCGGGACATTTACTGTCTTGAGGATGAATTCAAGAATATTGATATTGTTCTTTGCCTGCATCATAACGGCAGAAAGCTGATCAAATTCGCTGCAGCACTTTCTCAGCATGGTGTACTGGAGCTGATCTGAAGGCTGCATACGATTGAAGTAGCGGCGAATCTGATGGATGATCTCATCTTCGCTGTAGCCTGATGCTCGCATATTGGCATAGACCACTTTCTTAATGAACGTGAACACCTCGTCCTTTGTTCTCTCATCCACGGTATCAACGAGCGTCTTGCTGACGAGAGAGAAAAGCATTAGGAAGGTTCTCTGATCGCTTCCTTTAAGATCACATTCCTGATATGTATAGAACCATTTCAGAGCTGCTTCTTCTCGCCCCATCCTGAGATTAAAGAGCATGTAGAAGATTGCGCTATTCTTTTTATCAAACTTGATTGCTCGATCCATCGCTCTGTCGGCAAGTTCCTTATCATCATTACGCCAAGCCATAACGCTGATGAGCACACAAGTGAGCCAGTAGTCAGGCGTTTGTAAATGCTGGATTTCAACGGATCTTGTAATAGTCTGATCGCTTACCATTTGTACGTCCAGGTTGTCCATTATGCCTTGGACAATCTTTCTTATAGTTCTATAGTTTGCGAAATCGTAGTACTTCTTGTTGTTGGCTGCTCGGATTTTTTTATTCGCCAACTCTACATTCTTGAAACGGACATATAGCCGTTCAATGTCTCCCTGCAACGCTATAGCATCAACAACCCTCTGATGAGACGAGCGCATGCTTCCATTGCAGTTATCCAGTGTGTTGCGAATCTTGGTGTTATAATCTTCAAGATCTCTTTGTGCGCGATTAACGCCGTTCGCAACAGTTGACAGCTCTCCGCGCAGTTCAGAGTTGTACTGCTGAACTTGTCTTAGTTCTCTTTCAAGTTGGTTGAGCTGACTTTGTAGTGCGTAATTACTCATCCTTATATCCTCCTGACTTACTCGATGCGGCAACAGCTCTTTCAGATCCCCATTTTCGGATTTTTGTCACCATATCGGGGTTATTTTGTGAAATGGGAACTATCTTTTTGAAAGTTTCCATCAAAGATTCCTTCGTTATCACCGATTGCCCATTTATCAACGCTAATTGTGCAATGTCTTTAATGGCGTACTCGATGTCTGAGTAGGAAAAGCCTTCGGACACTTGCAGCAAATCATTCATATCGTCAGATGAGATCTTAATATGAAGTGACTGCTTGGCATATTGAGCAATCGCGGCTTTTCGCTCTGCGGCATTCGGTAAATCAATGAAAAAGATTTCTGAAAATCGACCTTTTCTAAACAACTCAAACGGCAATGCCGAAATATCGTTCGCAGTTGCTACAAGAAACACTCGGCTTTGGGATTCTTGGAGCCAGAACAAGAATTGTCCAAGGACACGTTTCCCTGTATCGTTTCCAGAGTCAGAAACAGAAAGCGCCTTTTCTATTTCATCTACCCAAACGACGCAAGGGGAAACATTATCGATAAATTGGAGGGCATCTTTCATCTTTTTCTCGCTTTCGCCAACCCATTTATCATATACTGTGCCTATATCAAAACGGAAGAGAGGCAACTCCCATTCTTTAGCAACCATTTTTGCGGACAATGATTTGCCGCATCCTGGTACTCCGGCAAGAAGAATGCCTTTCGGTGTTGTGAGATCTCGCTGTTGTAAGTCTTCATCTGAAGCGAAGAATATGCTCTTTTTTGAATTGAGCCATTCTTTCAGCGCATCTAATCCGGATACCGTCAAATTGCGGTCAACTTTAACCATTTGGATGCTTGATACAGCAGAATAGAGTCTGCTCTTTTGGCTGGTCAACCCATATAGATCTTCGCGGCCAAGTCTACTCTGACTAACAAGTGCAGTTGAGAGAATGTTCTCAATCTGTATCTCTGAAAACCCTCTCAAGAGAGTTGCTGCCATACGAATGTCTTCATTGTTCCATTCAATAGTGTATTTCCCACGGTATTGACTAATAAAGGACTTGATCTGACTTATTCTTTCCTCCATATCTGGATAATCCAAAGAGGTTAACATACCAAACTGGGAGAGCCGAGACCATACAGGATCTGCGGTTATGAGAATGAGCGTACAGTTCGTTTCCTTTGCTAAATACAAGATGTTTAGAATCTCACGGCTATATACGTTATCTTCACCGATGCGCTTTACATCACCAAATGCGAAGGTCGAATTCCGATTCTTCTTAAATGATGAAGCTATATACTGCAGTGGATCACTATCAACATCCTTTGAAACATTGCTATTGAGAGCACACACCTGTTTGGAATCAGTATAGTAACTAATATTAATATTCAGCTCTCTGGCGATCTCCTTCAGTATCCTTTCAACTCTTTCCCGTTCAGAAGAGTCGACAATAATGAGCGGAGTTCTTGCTCGTATATAGTTATTTATTTCCGCCTTGGTTGAACTGTAATTGCCCATTCTGACCACCTATGTCCTTAAAATAGTCTTATCCTTTTTACCAAGAAGAGAACGTCCTCTAACTCAGAATTGGAGAACTCCAAGGATTGTTCATATAGGAACTTTATTGTATCCTCCCAAAAGCCACTCATCTGTTCCTTAACCGAATTCTCCAAATCAGAGCGAAAATCCTTTGGAAGAAAAGATAGCTTTGTAAAAAACAGTGACTTCGCAACATCCTTTTTTAGGCGCTTGAATAACAGCTCTGTTTGCGACAACTCGTTGAACGCGATATTCTCATTGAGATTTCGAATAAATCGCTTTACGCTCTTATCCAAAAAGGCATTTACTGTCTCTACGATCTGTTTTTGCAAAGCATTCTTCGTGAGGTCAGAGCCGACAAAGGAGCCCATGCATGCTGCATCAAAAACCTCAGTGTCGGCACCTGACCCGTTTTTCATCATGTCAAAGCACACCAGCCAATCTTGATATGTAGAAGGTGCTTTTATCGCAGTGTGCTCAACTGCAATGCTCATTTCAAGAAGCTATAGGGAGGCTCGAGGCTCCAACTCGGGAGTTTCTTGCTCATCTCCTTGAGACGCTCATCAGAGATTTCGACATTGTCTGCATTGGGGGCAGCAAAATTATCACGAATGCGCTGCTCCATCATCTGCTCGAACTCCATATCCTGGTTCTGATTGTTCTGCTCGTTACTCATGGTTATTACTCCTTTTTCTAAATTGATTGGTTTATTGATAGTTCTCTATTAAAGGAATTCAACTGTGCTCAGAAGTTCATCCTTCTTGGCGCGCTTTTCGTCGAAATAACGTCTAAACTCTGCAAGTTCTCCCATGCAAGCATTAAGACTATCGACGGCTGCTTGTACACGCAACGGATATGCTTTGATCGCCTGTAACACCCTAAAGACAAGGAACCCGGCGGCCAAAGCCGTTACAATCAGCGAGTACAATGTAACAAAAGCTAATCCAGCGGAGACGATGAAGAGGATAGCAGCGAGGATGTTAGGAGTGTTTACGAACATATTCTGGAACTTGTTATTCTCAAAATGGTTCTTTAAGCTCTCTACCTGCTCTGCCTGATCGTTGCCGTTGCTTACTCCATCCCAAGTGTCAATATGAAGGTCATACTGTGTCGGGAATGCTTCCTGAAGCTTGGCGTCAAAGTTATCAACTGCCTTCTTAAACCAAGCCTTCGTATTCTGGAATCCGAACTTTCGCACTTGAACATCTGTCTGATCGCTATCGTCATAGATTGCCCATTTAAGCATCTGCTTGCCGATGTTGAACTGATTGTTTGATAGATCCTCCATAGCTTGATACTGAGCTTCAGCTTGTTCGACAACGCCATTGTTTTCAACGATGAAGCGGTAATACTCTTGCTGTTTTTTCAGTTCAAGTTCTTCGCCATCATAGTTGGAAATCAAATTCATAAGAATCGCATCAATTCGACTCTTATAGTTTTCGCTGTCCTGAGGCTCAGATTCAACATCCAGAGATTTTACAAACTCCAGAAGAATCTCAAATTTCGAGACATCCTTGTAGGACTTCTCAACCTCAGAAGCATTTGTGCAGAATTGCAGTACAGACTGATATGTAAACTGCACCGGCGTGTTTAGGTTGGCAATGTATTTCTCATAAGCATCGAGAAGTTCATTCGAAATTTGCTCATTGTCGTTTATAATGGAGATCCACTCATCAATGAGCTGGATCACTTCCTGCTCAAGCTCTTTGTCCTTGCCGAAAATTCCATTCAAGAAGGACTGAAGCAGGATTGCTGTTTCTTGCTGGAGCATGGTCGGATCAAGTGTCTTGAAGTATTCATAGAACCACTTCTTGGCGGCGTCCATTCTTCCAAATCTCATGTTCATGAGGCAGAAGAACAGCGTCGTTTTAATTGCATCCTTTCGGCCGCTTTCAGCGAGAGCGTTTTTAGCAACATCGGGATAATTGTTCACCCAAGCAGTTATTGCGATGAGTGCGTAAGAGAGCCAGTATCTCGAGCTGGTAATCCATAGTTCTTCCGAAAGCTCCTGGATAGTGCTGTTCCTGACCAGGTTGATATCAAAGTCACGAACAACACCCATAACAGTGCGCCGAATTGCGATATGGTTGCTGAACTGCTCTTTGATGATCTGATCAATCCTCAAGATGTTCTCGTGAGCGATTTGCTTTTCCTCGCCATGAAGCATCTCGGTCTTGAATTTCTCGATGTTTTCGTAGATCCGGTTCGTTGTTGCTTGGATATTGGCTGTCGATGTATTGACATCATTGACCTTCACGTCCACACGTGATTTGAACGAATTAATAGTTCGGTCAAGACTATTTATCGCTTGTGATGCATTAGACATTAGTTTATACCTCCCATTATTAGAATCTCTCGATTGCGCTCAGCATATCGGCACTTTTTGCGTCTGCTTCTTTGTAGGCAGAGCGCCATTGCGAAAGTTCTTCAAGTACCTGTTTAAGTAACAGCTTGCCTTTTCGTTTCTTCTCTTTAAGGATTTTCCCCATATCGACGATCCTGCGCCACAGAAGGAAACTACCCGCTAATCCAAGCAAGATACCAATTGTCAAGATAACCGGCGAGAAGAATGGAATCAGCAAAAGGAGGAGAAGCAGAGCCACCGCACACATTCCTGTGTAGATCAGAACGTGTTTATCCTTGAAAGTGTTCTTGACCTTGTTCTTGTCATAGGACTTATCAAGTGTCTTCTCGGCCTCACCATAATCGTTCTCGTTACATTCCAATTCACACTCGTCAATATTGAAATGATATTTGTCCTTTTCTTTAGCCTTATACCGTTCAGCAAACTGTTCAAATCCTTTTGCGATTGCTTCCTTCATAAAGGAGATGGAAAATCGTTTAACGGACACGTCCGTCTGGCTTGTATCATCTGCAAAAGCCCAGGAAAGAAGAAGACCACCGAGGTTTTTCTTTTTCTTTCTTTCTTCGAACATTGCGTTGTAATTGGCCTGCGCGGTTGCAACGTCGCCCCGTGCGCTAATGATGGCTTCGTTGTATTTGATCTTCTGAACAACTTTTAGTTCTTCCTCGTCGTAGTCATTAACAAGCGAGTACAAAACATTTTCGATTCTTTGTGGAAGATCCTCGGTTTCGGTAACCTCTGCTTCAGCAAGCTCATTGTAGTACCGAGCAATCTCAACATTCTTCTCTGCCGTAGACAGAAGATCCTTCATCTCGGGGTATTCAGCGCAAGTTCTTCCGAGGAGCGTGTACTCGTGGTTCGTTTTATGAACATAGAGCTCGGCAAACTCGATCGCTTTCTGTGTAAATTTCTTGGCGAAATCTACTGTAGTCACTTCCACTTGTGCAAGCATGCTCTGGAAGCATTTAGCTACCGTTGCCTGGAACTCTTCATCGGCGCCGAACGCTCCAAAGAGGTAGGCTTGTAAGAGATATTGCCATTCATCACCGAGGTTGTTCATGTCTGCTCGATCAAGGTAATTTACATACCATTTCTTCGCTGCATCAATACGATTGAAGCGAAGGTTGATCAGCAAGTAGAACAAGCACGAATTAAAGTAGCTGATGGACAGACTTTTGCTCATTGCACGTTGTGCGGCTTCTTTTTCATTGCTTGCCCAAAGCATCACTGCTGCGATGCAATATGCAAGCCAATACTCGGTGTTTTGCAGATAAGCCTTCTCGACTTTCTTTCGAGCGGACTCACTTGATACAATGTGAGAGTCGAGGCCAACTACATAGCCGAGGGAAATCCGTCGCAATTCATTGTAGTATGAGAATCTCGTGTAGTACTCATCATTGTATTGAGTTACGTTCTTCGAAGCAGTCGAAATGCTCTTGAACGAGAAATACTGAACAGTCAGCTCGTTTAAGGCTTGAAAGACTTCTTTTGTGCTGATGTCAGCTTGCCCCACGACATCGGAAAGATAGCCCATATCCTCATATACGGCTTTGTCAAGTTCACCGCAATTACTGATAAGGATGCTGACATTCTGGATGGCATTATCAAGCTCAACTTCAAGTTCAGCATTCTCTCGATTAGTGCGGTTAATTTGATCAATAACATTATTGATCTGTCGCTGTAGTCGTTCAGCTTCTTCTAATTCTCTTTGGTATTCTTCATCCGTCATAGTTGAGAACCTCCCTCTTAAAGATTGCTAAGCTCTTGATAGAACTTTTGATAGCTGGCCGGAGTTATTTCAAGTATTCTGTCAAGATAACGCCTATACGTCTCAGTGTCACACCGTCCGTTGTTTAGGTACTCAGCTCTTACAGAATCGAACAGAGAATATATCTCTACAAAATCTTCTCGGGTTGGCCTCTTTACGTTGGGATCATTTAAGTCATACAAGTCTTCAAATCCCGAGCTGGAGAAGTCGATTTCTCTACAGTCAAACTCATTAACAACATCACCAGAGGCAAGATCTGCAACAATCCAATGAACTGGACGTGGCATTTTGTTTTGCTGAATGTTTTCCCGATTGTAGATGTATACAAATGCAGCAATATAAGGCACATCATCAACAACACGCAAAACGGGGTTAGAAACACTGTGTGGAATCTTTGCTCCACCAAGCACCTTACCATTCAGTGTTGAAACAATCTTTTTAATTTCAACCATTACTCATTCCTCCTTCCGAAAATTCTTTGAAACCAATTACTTTGATCCCCGGTATTTGAGTTATCGCCTGTGTCATGATTTGCATCTGATGCTATAGGAACATCATTTTTTGAGACCACAATTGCTGTAGGATCAATAACTCTATGTTCATCGGTTCCAAAACACATCTCATGATACTTATCGGCATCCACATAGTTCACTCCGCCGCCAGAATCAATAATGTCGAATCCTTGAATGTTGCCCAGTTCATCACGCTGAACGCCTGTTACGGTAATCCAATGGTCAGAATAGAAGTCATCGCAAGGAATGCCCATGGAATTAACGTATTCTCTTGGCTGATCCCAAAGAGCAGCGGCATCTACTGCAACATTCAACACACACCCCTCATCAAGTTTTGATGCAACATCTTCTACATCAAGTGCATTATTAAACTCATAGAGTTCAGTGTTGATTTTTCCATCGAGTTGCTCGTTCATCTTATCGTATAGCTCCATAAATTGCTCTGTTGTTGTGCCACCGCAGTTCTCTGGAGAAGAATCCATACTACAAAGATTGTTGTCAACTGCCACATTGAGGACTTTATTTTCTGTGAATTCGTTAGTATCAAACAGTTCATTCAACGCATTGGCTTGTGAAGTCGGGCCGCAGGTTCCCTGGTAGCCGAACTCATTTATTCCCTGTTCGTAAAACGATCCAGATTCGTAAAAATCGGGCTTCCCTTCGAGAACACTTTGCTCGAAATCGTCATATTCTCTTGGCGTCATTACTGGCAGATCACTTGCCACATCTAATTGTTCATCAGAAGTAATGTCGGACGAAATATCTTCAGAGCCTGTTTGGGGATTACTTTCAACTTCTTCGTCAATCTCACTGTCTGTTATCTGCGGTTCTGAATTATCAAGAGGAGGCTCATCATAAGTAGCATCAGTTTCACCGTCTATTGACGACTCGGCGGGAGAATCCAAATCTTGTATGTTCTCGATACCTTCTTGTTCATTTGCAAGTATAGCATCAAGTTCTGGACTGTTTTCTGGAATTCCAGCCGCAATCAGTTCATCCCGTATGTCAGTAATATCGGATGTTTCTCCGCCACTATAATCAATTGGTTCTCTGCCAAGTTCTTGCAAGTAAGCATTATTTAGTTCTTGCCATTCGGGATCTTTAGAGTATTCCGCGTAGTCCTGCTGACCATAATTGTGTGAGTTGTAATAATCGGCCAATTGGTCATACGCCGAAACCTCCGCATCAAGAGGAGAGCCTGGCTGTGTATCAGATACATCTGAAAGAGCTCCCTCCAGTTCACCTTGCTCATCTTCTGAAATATCTGTAACGCTGGAATTAGTCTCAGTATCAGCATCAATCTGCGTGGAATCCAACGGCTCTGTTCCTTCGGATATTTCTTCTGTACCGATCTCGTTTTCTTCCATATCCGTTTCAACCGGAGGCACATCCTCTGTCTCGAAATCGTCAGATGTATCTTCGATGGATTCATCGACGAAAGGAATCGTGTCGCCCACATCACTTTCATCCATTAGAGCGGAGACATCTGTTGCTTCCTGCATTTCCTCTGTATTATCAGAATCAAGCTCTTCCACAAGATCAGAAGCGTCATCCTGTGACAGTTCTTCTGTCGCCAGGAGTGATTCAACTTCATTGATGTTATCATCATCGTTCTCAATTGTATCCATCTCTATCTCAGATGGATTCTCAGCAGTATCCGATACAAGCTCTACATCATTCATTAGTGTTTCTATGTCGTTATCTGTGGAGTCATTAACTTCGGTCGTATCCATTGCAACCTCATCGAATGATTCAATTGCTGCCTCGTCCATCAAATCAGCTATATCAGAACCAGCATCCATTTCATAATCATCTATATCGCTTGAAAGATCTGATGGATCAAGGCCAGAAGAATCAAGCGTGTCAGATGGGACTTCTTCTGTCATATATGTATCAGCAGCACCGTCCATCAAGCTATCTATATCCGTTGCTTCTGCCGTTGGAAGTTCTGTCTCAAAACTGCTATCGAGTGGTTCGACATCAAAGCTTTCAAGTGGCTCTGCAGGGATATCATCCATCATATCGCCAACATCAACAGGATCGGAAAAGCTGCTTGTATCAGTGGTATCTGTGCTTATATCGTCGAACGACGAAGTATCAACAGAGTCTTCAAAGTCTTCACCCATTACTTAAACCTCCTTTTCTCAGATTTTAAGCAGTTTCTACTGCTCGGCTCTTCTCAAAAACCGCGGATGATTAAGAATCGTGTTGTATTCAGCCTTTGTGATCCCGAAGCTTTTAATCAGCATAGACTTTCTCAAGAACTTTATCTTTACACAGTTAATGAGCCGATTGCTCGCTTGGATTGAAGGATTCTCCTTCAACAAGTCAATTATGTTCTTATCCATCTTCACCAAAAACTTCACAAACGCTGCCTTATCCGTCAGCTCGTACAAGCAGTCGTTCACTAAACGTGCAGCGAGGAAATCTGCGTTGGCGCGGAGTTTGAAGTCACAGCTATCTTTGCAATAACAACTGTATTTGCATTCAATGTGGGGGATAAGCAATTCTTTATGCGTATCCCAATATGTTGAAAGGGCGGCAATTTCCTTGTCTGGAATGACGGGCCTTATAGTAGCCTTGTCATGCACGTTATAGGTTTTTATGTGGAGAGGGCTATATACTCTGCCATAATGGAGCAGGGCTTCTCCGACACCAAGCCGACCAAGCAAATCATAATCCGCATCATTCATATTGGTCGCCGTACTGATTGCATCCTTATTCTCTTTTTCGACGAGCTTAAAGATTACCTTCACATTCGTATTTGCGACTACGCTGCGGCCAACTTTCGTGGGCGATTGGTCTGCGATAATAATACTGGTACCGTAAGATCGTATTTCAGCAATCATATCTTCGAGGGCTTCCACTGTAGATCCCTGCGAATCTGCGCTGTCATCCGATCTTGAGCTACCACCGGCAAGCAGAACATGTGCCTCATCAATTAGTAAGACATTTTTCAGTTTTCCGTCGCCGGAGACATTGTTCTTGGTATATACACAAATCATGATTAGTAGCAGTGCCATAATCAGCGATTTCTGCTCTTTGTTGTTGATTGCGTTTAGCTCAATTACAGTCGGTTTGCTTAACAGATCCTCAAGTGGAATGGTGTTTATGGTGTCATAGATATTGCTGTTTTGCTCGATCAAGCTGACAAGGCGGACGACACCAGCGCTTTCCATATTGGCTTTGACATCGCCTTTATAATCCATGTGCTGGATCTTCTTCTTAAACACCTTGATGAATTCATAAAGGCCAAATCGCTGCACGGTTGGATCGTCTTTTGTGCTGTCCGTTTTCCAACCGTACTCGTTGTAGCAATCATTGATTGCTGACAAGAAAATATCGGGCAGAGGATCTGGCATTGAGAAAGCAGCCTTGAATGCAGACATAAGACTGGGGACATAGCTTTCCACCGTCACACCTGTTGGGGGAAGAAAGGGATTGATGATATAAGGAGATACCGTGTTTTTTCCAGGAGTGAATATCTGCAAATCCTTTATATCGTCAATCAACGAACGATACTCACTCTTTGTAGGTTCGATTGCAAGAAACGGTATACTAAACTCGTTCCAAAACTGCAAAAGGAGACCAAGTGAGAAGTTCGTTTTGCCTGATCCTGGCATACCAACGATAAGCCCGTGCTTGGTAAAATCATTAAGTGCAATGCCAGCATGAGCATTGTCGTTCTTTCCACTTTTGCTGGCGTTTTGAATAATACCAACCTTAAAGTTGCCGTCCGAAATAATGCTCTGATGGAGTTTTTCTCGGTTTGCAAGGATCTTATTGCTATCCAATCCGATAATTTTTCCATCATCAATCGGAAACTTGAAAACGCCCCGAAGTTCGCGTGTCGTCATCAAGTGTTTGAGCCGTTGGAGATGCTTCGGTGCATTCTTGTTTCCCCAAAAGCTCATTTCCCGCGCTCGATTGAGAAGAACATCATTGGCTATCCAAGGGCTTGCAAACAGATTGGTTGCTGGAGTAAGACCAAACTCCGAAACGTCAACTATGTCAAACGAGCTTCCGGTAGCTTTTCCTTCTGTTTCTATGGCGTCCATTAGTTTATTGGCAAGATCAATTGCACTGCTGTACTCCGAGTACACAACAAAGTTATATAGAAACAGTAACTCGTTATTGGCTTGAGAATAGTAGTCATATGCGTCTACGATCATTTGCGTATTCGCATCCACTCGTATTCCTTGCCGATACCGAATCTCGCTCACATAATGAGCCAAAAAGTTTTTGTTCTCTTCAATGCCGTACAATTCCTGAATGTTGTATTTCGCGGGAATAATCTGCATTGAGACAACGCTTCCGGGATATTGCGTTAAGGCATTGGTGAGTGTTGCAATATTGGTGTTCTCGGATGGTTCGATGACATCGTTATAGTACATTAGACCATTCGCTGAAAGGGCGTTTCCGATTACTTTTTCTTTCTTTGAAATAGAAAGCACCTTGGAACAATTAGTCTCTGAGAGTGCCTTTTCAAACGAGGAGTATTCTTCCTCAGTGTCAAGCACAGATACTGAGAAGTTTTTATCCTCGAGATCATTCTTGATGCTCGACATCATATCGAGAATGAAAGATTCGTTGCTGAACTTAACGTCACCAATCTTCCTGACGATTATGTATAACCTAACCTGGGCCTTATAAGTTTGGTTGTCTACGCCAATACTTTGAAACAAGAACTCAAATGCAGTATTCTCCGTGTCTGACTTCCGATGCATTGCTTGGAGAATCTGTGTAAACAAGACTTGATTCGAATAGTTGGCACGGTCTAGGTCTTTGGCAAAAAGCTCATAGAAAGGGACGGAGGTCACTTCAGCAACCGCCATGCTGACAAACATTCCATTTGCCAATTCAAGTGTCTTTACCATCTGTAGTCACCGTCCTTTCAATTAGAAGAGCATTGAATAAACTTTAAATCTCTCGCAGATCGAATTTGTTGCTTCGCTCAGATTTGCTTTGTTAGCTACTACATATTTCTTCATTTTCATGCTCGAACCCGAAACGCTCATTTCCGCATTGATCTTCATTTTCTTTGAGGAAATGAAATAGTCAGCGATCGCCAGTGCTGTTGTTTGAGAATCGTTTGTGACAAGTGTATATGCTTGTACTAAATTACATGTGATACTGTTCCCGAGGTGCGAGACTTGGCATCTGGAGTTGAGGACGTCACACGTTGCGCGGTCGACAATTGTTTTCACGTTATCAGCTTTTACTGCGTCCCTATCCTTAAACCGGAGAAGATAATTCTCAACTGCTCGGCTTGTAAACGAACTACCAGGAGTAAATATCATCGAGAAGAGTTCCGAACTGAAACGATCAGCCGGAGTTCTTTCGAGGTATGCGTTTGCCGCATCAGCTCTGAGCTGAGATCCGTTTGCAATCATCTTTTTGATAAACTGCATTTTTACTGAGAGTTCATCTGTTGATGAGCAGATATACTCAACAAAGTAGCTGGGATCGATTTTTAAGCCCTTCTGCGACAAGACCTCAATAATAGACGCTTTGATATCCTTCGAATCTGTGCTGCTGTTCATATATTTCGATAAAAGGTCGTTGAAGAAGCTGATATTCAATCCTTTTTCAAACATTGCTCTCACAATAGAGGGCTTGTTATCCCCATCTATAGAGCACTTGAGAACATAGCTTTCAACGGTAGAGGTCGGGATATTAGTTGCCCGGTCAAGAAGACAGTCAAGAATAGCTTTCCTGTCATCAGCCTTGTCAAGGTTGAAGCACAGGTAGTTTGTTAGCACCGACTCAAAAGATTTGTTATCTACTTTGAATTCAAAGGACTTTTTAAGCAGTGAAACCTTGTCGCTCGCACTTAACTTGCTGTTTGAAAGCATTGAGATGATGAGCTTTGCCGACACTAAAACATATTGACCGCTGTTCTTCAAGCAATCCATTGCATTATAAGCCGTCTGGATGCTTCCACACTCATATGCAAAGGCGAGAATCTTGATTACGTCTTCATCGCTAATCTTGTTTTTGCAAAAAGCAGATAGTGTATCCTTAACAACCTCGGGATCTGCAAGCCTTATTATTTGATCCATCAGCAAATCAGAGTTAATAGATAATCCGTTATTTAATGCAGCAATACTTGCTTTGCTTTTTGTCTTAACACTATCCTTTGTATCTGCTAAATAATTCTCGATTAGCTTTCTGTCCTCGTACTTTATTCCTCCTGTTGCGAGAAGAGTCGCAATACGATCACCTTTTGTATCTCCGTCTGGATACCTTGCGAGAACCTCAGACAACGCCATCTTGGGATCGATATTATCTGAGTTGCCGATAACTTGATCGGCGAGGTCTATTTTCCCGCTTTTAATTGCATAACTCAGCAGATTGTTGTTTGCCGGTTTCGAGTAAACATCTTTCGCATCGAGCATTTGAGATATAAAATCACGTCGAGTCACATCGTTCAGGGAATCATATACTAAGAGCAAAGTTGCAAAAATATC
>ULWL01079873.1_pt1 | contig 15648 bp, 13 predicted proteins | sample 1960171 | NCBI WGS metagenome assembly ULWL01 (sample SAMEA4835807, study PRJEB28245) | human gut metagenome | biome: gut microbiome; material: fecal sample | place: Denmark | collected 2008 | reverse complement strand
CCGTCAGTGTTCGTGTACACAATCTAGTGTACACGAACAACTATTTTTTTAATAACTATATTTTTTCTTGAAAATTTAGTAGTTTTAATGTATAATCTATTATGTTCATTTTAAACCTTTCTTATAGTAATATTGCAATATTATTATGAAAAAATGAATTTAAAAAAAGTGTTAGTATTTTTAGTTACTAAGCACTTTCTTTATCACAAAAAATTTTAATTTTATTGCAAAATCCCAAATAAATTTATAGAACTTATTTTCATAGGTATGTCTTTTTCACACAAAAAATAGTTCATCGCACAATCACACAAAAGCACAAGTATAAATGTTAAAAATCCTTGAAATGTCTTTTTAGTTTAAAGTAATAGTTAATGTTGTTATTTTAAAACTCCCCAATAACCTGTTTTATTTGATCCTTCTCTTTTAATATAATCGAGAAGTTTTAATTTTGAAATATTATTATCAATAGATGTTTTTCCTAGGTTACAAAGTGTGGATAGTTGTGGTTTAGTAATGTTAGGGTTGTTTTTTATTTCAGCTAAAACTTTTATTTGTGATGAATTTAAAGTTTTATCACCCACATTTTTATCTAACTCATTAATTCTTGTGAAAGGAATAGTAACAATTATAGAATTATCATTAATTTTAATTGATTTCTTTGAGTATTTGGATATAATAATTGGAACGCCTTTGACATTTTTTTCACTTATATGTAATTGCAAAAATAATTCAGATAATTTATCATTTACGGGTATAGAATGACCTTCATAAAAGCCATTAATGGTTTGAAGTGGAGCAAGAGTTCCTCTAGATAAGATTTCAATTCTATTTGAATATACTGTAATCATTGGCTCATTTAAATTTATCCATTCGTTATGTAAAAAGGCATTAATTATTGCTTCTCTAAATGCATCAAAGTCAAATAGCATAATTTCTTCTCTTTCCATAATATGGTTTGTTTCATTTGCTTGAGGAACGTTTAGAACTTCACCATATGTTAAAACTTCATTTAATGAGATAACAAACACTTATATCCAAATTCTTTTACCGAATACATTTTTGAAGCTTTAGTTTTTTCATCAAATACTGCAACCCTAATTGGAACGTGTGAATTATCGGAAAGAAGTTGCGCCATTATGTTGAATTTATTGTCTTTAGTTAAAAGGTGAAGGTTTTTTAGAAATGTTGCATCATTTAAAAAGATATTCTTAGAGGCGTAGTACGTTTTCAATTGATTGAAAGTTAAATCTTGGTATTCACTTTCTTTTGTATTAATAGTTGAAATTCCAAAAGTTAAAGCTGAAAATAAGTATGCTTCTCTTTCCGGGTATTTTCTGATATTTTCTTTGCTTGAGCCAATTCGAATGTATCGAATATCTTTATAAGCTGTAGGTACAATTTTCGCTGCTGGAATAGTAAGTAAAACTACTCTTTTATTGTCAATTGCAGTTTCTTGAAAGTAAAAGCCAATACTAGGATTTAAGTTTCTAGCTAGATAATGTTGTAGTGGCTCGTTATTTATATCAATGTTATAATCAAATGAGGTTCCAACAATTTTATGAGTCGCATCGTTTACTCCCCAAATCATATAAGCAAATGGTTTTCCTAAAATAGCAGCACTATTAGATAATGAAGAAATATATTCACCTAGTTGATCTTTTTCAAACCAATTTTCTTTTATTTCAAACCATTCTCTTTCACTTTCATATGATAAACATTCATTAATAATTTCGCTTATGTTAAACATTTTATCGCCCACCTTTTTAATTAGTATTATATTACAATGTGGGTGATATTTCACTAATTTAATTAATTTATATAATAATATTATTATATGTGCTTTTGTTCTTATTATAATAGTTATTTAAATATACTGTTATGAAATATGCTACTAGATATAAAAAAACATTTTGCATGACACAAAATGTTAATTTTTAATGATGGTGCCAGTGGTCGGACTCGAACCGACACACCCTCATCAGGTACTGGATTTTGAGTCCAGCGCGTCTACCATTTCACCACACTGGCATTACACCTTTAATATTATACATTATTTTTGGATTTTCCGCAAGTAATAAGTATAATTAGTTTATATTGGCAAACATTAAAAAATATAAAAAAGTGTATTGTAAGCGTTTTCTATAATTTATTTCTTGCATTTATAAAAATAATGAGTATAATAGAAGTATGATAATGAAAGGAGAACTATGATACTATGACTATGAATACAGTTTGTTTATCTAACCTTTATTATTATTACTATTTTCCAAGGATGTTTGAATAGCCCCTTGGCCTTTTGGCGAGCGAAAATAGTGTGGTTATTACAACATCATATGTTTGGTAATAACTACTAAGGATATTGTTATTTAGTGTTATTACCATGTAATAACATTTTTTTATATATTATAGTGGAAACACTTTAAAGAGGAGAAGTTATGTTAAAAAAATTAGTTAAATGTTTATGTTTTATGTGTTTAGTGTTAACAGTTACATTATGTGTAAGCTGTAAAGGCAAAAATGAAAAGATTAAGGTTGGAATTATTAAATACACCACGGCAACACCGCTTGATGCCGCAAGATCAGGTATTATTGAAGGACTAAAAGAAGCAGGGTATGTAGCTGGTGATAATATTGAAATTGTCGATTTTAATTGTTTACAAAGTGCAGATACCATGTCTCAAAATGTTAAAAGTGCAATTAGAAGTTGTGATATTATTTTTGCAATTGCAACACCTGTTGCTCAAACTTTAGCTAAAGAAATGGCAAAACAAGGTGTTAAGACTCCAGTTTTATTTACAGCGGTTACAGACCCTGTGGCATCTGGTATTATTGCAAGTGATACTAAACCTGGTGTTAGTATCTCTGGTACTAGTGATATGAATCCGGTAGCTGAACAAATTGCGCTTGCCTTAGAGTTAAATAGTAACGCTAAAAAAATTGGTTTTATTTATACAACTACAGAGGATAATTCACGTGTTCAACTTGAACTTGCTCGTACAAAAGCTGCTGAATTAGGTATCGAAATTGTTGCTCAAGGAGTAAGTAGTGCGACTGAACTTCAAACTGCTACTAAGAGTTTGATTAATGATGGAGTAGATGCAATTTATTTACCTACTGATAATAATGTAAGTGAGAATGCTGGTGTGGTTATCAATGAAGCTAATTTAAATGGTATTCCAACAATTTGTGGTGAATCAACTTTCTTAGATAAAGGTGGAACAATCACATTAGGAATTGATTATACTGAACTTGGTAAGCTTACTGGTAAAATGGGGGCTGATGTTCTTGCAGGAAAAGTTAAAATTGAAGAACTTGCGGTTGGAAGATTAACTAATTTTGAATTAATTATTAACGTTACTGCCGCAACATCAAGTAATATTACAATTAGTGAAGAATTAAAATCAAAAGCAAATGAAATAAGATAAAGAGAGGAAGATGTTTGTGTTAGATATAGATCTAGGTTTTACCATTGAAAGTGGATTACAACAGGGAATAATTTGGGGAATACTAGTAATAGGTGTCTATATTTCGTTTAGAATATTAGATTTTGCGGATTTAAGTATTGAAGGTACATTTCCTTTAGGTGCATGTATTTCAGCCCTTTTAATTTTTAAAGGTTGGAATCCATTTCAAGCAATTTATATGTCACTTCTTGTTGGACTTCTTGCGGGACTTTTAACAGGTATTCTTCATACAAAATTAAAAATACCTGCAATTCTTTCAGGAATTATTACAATGACTGCACTATCATCGCTAAATTTGGTGATCCTAGGTTTAAGTTTAGCAGACCGAAGTAATGGCAGTAATGCCCTTGCTTCACTTCCAATCGATAATGACATATTTACAGTAGTATTTAAACAAACAAGTGGACTATTTGAAAAAATGGGGATAGCACAAAAAGATGCTATTACAATTGTAACAATAGGAGTTAGTGCCATTTTCCTAGCTTTAGTTGCGTTTGGTGTATACTGGTTATTTGGTACGGAAATAGGAATGAACTTAAGAGCTACAGGTAATAATCCTAAAATGGCAAGAGCTCAAGGTATTAATACTGATGTTATGATAATTTTAGGTCTAATGCTTAGTAATGGTTTAATCGCCTTAAGTGGTGCGTTGTTTGCCCAAAGTTACGGAACTGCACAAACTGAAAGTGGAAGAGGGGCGATTGTTATAGGTCTTGCCGCAATAATTCTTGGTGAAATAATCTTTGGTAGAAAACGTAGTTTTAAAGTATCATTAATTTCTATTATTGTGGGTTCAATTATCTTTTTCTTCATTAAAGCCCTTGCGATTGAATTAAAAGTTGAACATTATTTAAATCTAATTATCGCAATAATGATAGCCTTTATTTTAGCTTTACCACTATTAAAGGGAAAAATAAAGTTTAAAAGAAAAACTAAGGAGGGTACAAGTAATGCTAGAGATTAAAAACGTTACAAAGATATTTAACAAAGATGAAGGTGTTGAAAATCAAAAGATTGCCCTTGATAATATTTCTTTAAAAATTAATAATGGTGATTTTGTCACAATTATTGGTGGTAATGGAAGTGGTAAAAGTACTTTAATGAATATTATATCTGGTGTCTTTTTTCCTGATAGCGGCAACATTTTTATTGATGGTGTGGATGTTACTAAAATGAGTGAAAACAAAAGAGCTGCGTATTTAGGCCGCGTTTTTCAAGATCCTAATGTTGGAACGGCCTCTAATATGTCGATTCTTGAAAATCTAGAAATTGCTTCACGTCGTGGCAAGGTAAGTACGCTTAAATGGGGATTTAAAAAAGAAAATAGTGAACGTTTTGTTGAAGTTTTAAGAGGCCTTAATCTAGGACTAGAAAACCGAATGACTCAAAAAGTTGGACTTTTATCAGGTGGACAGCGTCAAGCCGTAACTTTAATTATGGCCACGCTTAATGAACCAAATCTATTATTACTTGATGAACATACTGCCGCACTTGATCCAAGAACGGCTAAAAAGGTACTTGACTTAACTAAAGATGTGGTAACTAAAAATCATTTAACCACTTTAATGATAACTCATAATATGCGTGATGCTCTTAAATATGGAAATAGACTAATAATGCTTAGTGATGGTCATATAATTTTGGATGTTAAGGGTGAAGAAAAAGAAAAATTAACAATTGAAGATTTATTACAAAAGTTTGAATTAAATGGTGCTTCAATATCTGATAAAATGTTATTCTAAAAAATTACTTTACAATGGGTAAAACTTTTGTAAAGTTTTTTTGTTTATTACTTGCAAAAAAAATAAAAACGAGTATAATATTAATTAGTTTTAAAACTAATTAATATTAATGGAGGCATGTATGCAAGAAAAGAAGAATATTTTAATGCTTATTGCGGATGTACAAAAAATATTTCACAATCACATGCGAAAAGTATCAGATGAAAATAACATTGTTAATTGTTACCGTCCCATTGTTTTCTTTTTAGCTCATCATGAGGGAATGACCCAACTTGATTTAGTTAAAAGAACAAGATTAAAGGCTCCGACTATTAGTCTAGCCCTTAGAAAGATGGAACAAGAAGGACTTGTAAAAAGAGTAATTGATGAAGAAGATGCCAGAAAGGTATGTGTTTATTTAACTGATAAAGGACATGATTATGATTATAAAATGCGATCACTTGTTAAAGAAGCAGAAACTCAAGTATTAAGTAAAATTGATGAAAATGATAAAATAGAATTAGAAAGAATCTTGAAAAAACTAATTGATGTAATGTGCCAAGAGTTCGGTGAATATAATGAAGATATTTAAATATTTGAAACCATATATTTTATTTGCGATACTTGCTCCAATAACTATGGTTGGAGAAGTATTAATGGATCTATTCTTACCAAAAACAATGTCAAACATTGTTGATATAGGACTAGGTGAAGGAAAAACAAGTGTAATCTTAACTTCAGGTTTATTAATGCTTGCATTTACGGTAGTTGGGGGAATTTGCGGATTTGCCTCTGCTGGATTTGCTTCAGCCGCATCCCAAGGTTTTGCAGATGACCTTAGAAGAGATTGCTTTAAGAAAATAATGAATTTATCATTTCAACAAACTGATAAATTCTCAACCGGCTCACTTGTCACAAGAATTACTAACGATATTGACTTAATTAGAAATCTAGTTTCAATGTCAGTAAGAATGTTAATTAGAACGCTTATGCAATTTGTAGGTGGAACTATTTTCCTACTTCTAATTAACCCAAATTTTGGTTTTATTCTTTTAACTGTATTCCCGATTATTCTAGGAATTATCATATTGTTTATATGGAAAGTTTCACCATTATTCTTGAAGGCTCAATTAAAACTTGATGATGTTAATTCAGTAGTTCAAGAAAATGTAGGTGGAGCTAGAGTGGTAAAAGCGTATAACCGCGAAGAATATGAAAAAGAACGTTTTGATACAGCTAATACTAACCTTTGCATGACTAACTTAAAGGTTCAAAAAATCATGGCTTATATTTCTCCCGTTTTAATGATAATAGTTTATGCGGCAGTAGTAGTTGTAATCTATATCGGTGGTAAAAATGTAATTCTTGGAAATGGCTTAAAAGTTGGTGAAGTAATGTCATCAATTACTTATATAAGTCAAATCTTAATGTCTCTTATGATGCTTGGTATGATGTTCCAATCAATCACCCGCGCCGCCGCAAGTATTAAGCGTATTAATGAAATATTAGATGCAGCAACAGTAATTGATGATGGGACTAAAGAACTAGAAGATGTAAAAGGCTATGTTAGCTTTAACAATGTTACATTTAGATATCCTGAAACTAGTGGAGAACCTGCTTTAAAGAATATTAATATATCAGTAAAACCAGGCGAAACACTTGCGATTTTAGGGGCTACAGGATCTGGTAAGAGTACAATGGTTAATTTAATTCCAAGATTTTATGATGTGACTGATGGTGAAATTGATTTAGATGGTGTAAATATTAAAGAATTAACCCTTCATAATTTACGCAGAAATATTGGGGTTGTTTTTCAAAAGACCGAACTATTTACCGGAACAATTGAAGAAAACATCAAATGGGGAAATGGTAACGCAACAAAAGAAGAAGTAATTGAAGCTTGTAAAATTGCTCAAGCCGATGATTTTATAACAGGCTTCAAAGATGGTTATGATACAATTATTGGGGAAAAAGGATCATCACTATCAGGTGGGCAAAAACAACGACTTGCGATTGCAAGAGCAATTGTAAAAAAGCCAAAAGTTTTAATTTTTGATGATGCGACTAGCGCATTAGACCTAAAAACGGAAGCATCACTTTATAAGGCACTTCGAGAAAATCTTAAAGATACAACCATCTTCTTAGTTGCACAACGTGTAGCCAGTGCGAAAGGTGCCACTAAAATAATGGTTTTAGACGATGGTAAAGTATCGGCAGTAGGCACTAGTGATCAATTATTAAAGACTTCTAAAATTTATCAAGACATTTATAACTCTCAATTAAAACAAGATGAGGTGGTGAAATAATGATTACATGGATTCTTATTATCGTACCTAGTGTATTATTACTTGGAATAATCATAACTGGTTATATAGTCACTTGTAAAAAAATGTCCAAGAAAAAACAAAATAATCAAAAGATAAAACAAAATAGACGTAAAATTCTAAAATATCAAGATACAATTATGTCAAAAATTAATTTTGATGAGCCAAATAATCATTGTTGTGAAAAAATTAATGAAACATCACAAACTGAAGAAATTAACCCAATAAATAATGATGTGGGAATTGCTTTAAATGAATCAAAACCACAAATTGTGGAGAAAGTACAAGAAAATAAACAACAAAAGAAAGATGAGGAATTAAAAGATACTCTTTTTAATAAAAGGGATAAAAAGAGTAGAAATCACCATCAACCTAAAAAATCTAAAAAAGATGATGAAGAAATAAAAATTGGAAAGTACGCTAAGCTAAGTGAAAAAGAGATATTTAGTAAAGGCGGACATGGACCTGGTAGAGGGCCTAGGGGAGCGTTACAATTTAAAGAAAAACCTAAAGACTTTAAAGGTGCTTTAAAACGAATCTTTAAGTATTTAGGTACTAATAAAGTTTATTTAATTATGTTATTTATTGTTGTTATTATATCAACATTGATAAATTTACTTGGACCTGTTTTACAAGGCAATGCAATTAACGCAATTAATCAAGGTAATATGTCTAAATTAACTAAAACATTAATTTTATTATTTAGTGTGTATGTTGCTATTGCCTTAATTGAATTAGTTAGTAACTTATTATCGGCTCATCTTTCACAAAATATGGTAAGAAAAATGCGTAAAGATACATTCGATAAATTAATTTATTTACCAATTAGCTATTTTGATACACATCAACACGGCGATATAATGAGTAAAGTTACTAATGATGTCGATAATATCTCAAATACAGTATCTCAATCATTAACATCATTAATTTCTGGGGTTATTACGGTTATTGGGGCATTAGTCATAATGTTAGTTTATAGCCCATTATTAACGCTAATATCACTTGCGACCCTTGGGCTTACCTTTATTTCTACTAAAATACTATCAAAGAAAATGCGTAAATTCTTTAGAATTCAACGTTCATTGATTGGTGAAATCAATGCCCAAGTAGAAGAAATGGTAGTAGGTCATAAAACCGTTAAAGCATTCTGTAAAGAACAAGATGTGGAAAATGAATTTAATGAAATCAGTAATGGTTTGCGTAAATACGGATTTAAAGCAGAATTATTCGGTGGTATCATGGGACCGATGATGAATGTTATTAATAATCTTAGTTATCTTCTTGTAGTTGCCTTCGGAGCATTATTTGTTACTAAAGGTATTAACGGACTTGAAGTTGGTGTAATTATCACTTTCGCATCACTTTCAAGACAGTTCTCACGACCGATCAATACGATCGCTAACCTTTATACACAAATTCAAACTAGTATTGCGGCAGCAGAAAGAGTATTTGAACTTCTTGATACAAAACCAGAAATTAATGAAGGAACAAAAACAATAAATGATTTAGATAAAAAACAAATTATAGAATTTAGAGATGTAAACTTTGCCTATGTTCCAGGTGAAATGGTCCTTAAACACTTTAATTTAACTGTAAAACCAGGCGAAAAAATTGCTCTTGTTGGAGCGACAGGCTCTGGTAAAACTACTATTGTAAATCTTTTAATGCGTTTCTATGATGTCACAAGTGGGGAAATCATGATTGGTGGTATAAATATTAATGATATAGAAAAGCACGAATTAAGAAGTTTAATCGCCATTGTACTACAAGATACCGTGCTATTTAAAGATACTATTTTAAATAATATTAAATATGGAAGACTTAACGCTACAAAAAAAGAAGTTGTTGCGGCATCAAAATTAAGTAATTCTAATTACTTTATAGATAGATTATCTAACGAGTATGATACTATTTTAACAGAATCTGGTAGTAACTTAAGTGGTGGACAACGTCAGCTTCTTTCTATCGCAAGAGCAGTTCTTGCAAGTCCTAAAATCTTAATTTTAGATGAAGCAACCTCAAGTGTTGACACCCGTACTGAGAAAAATATTCAAGACGGATTAGTGGCTTTAATGAAGAACAGAACAAGCCTAATTATTGCTCACAGACTATCAACAATTAGAGATGCTGATAAGATTGTGGTAATTGATCATGGCCAAATCGTTGAGATGGGAAATCATGATGAATTAATCAAAAATGAAGGTGTTTACTACAAACTTTACCAAACTCAGTTTGCTGGTAATGCAATTTAGTAGGAAATATTCTATTAGCTAAATCAAATGAAGAAGAAGGAAAAAGTAGTAAATTTCCTTCTTTTTGGCCTTTTACCCCCCTAAAAACCCTATCTCAGAGCGTTTGAAAAAAAATAATCAAGATAATTACACATCTTAAAATTCATCTTCTGTAGGAAGAGTTAAAGTTGTCAAAATATGTCTAATTTATCTAAAAATCAATTGTTTCAACGCTTAAACAAAAACGATTAAAAATTCGGTTTAAGTGACAAAAAAAAGATAATTTGTTATAATATATGAAAGAGAATAAAGAAAAAGAAGGTAATACAAATGGCTAAACAAACCAAAAAAGGAATAAAGAAACCAAATATCTTTGCCTGGATATTTTATACTTTTTGTTCACGTGTTTTTCTATTTTTTAAACATCATATCAAATATGATCGTAAAGCATTCAAAAAACGTAACAAAAAAGAAGGTTGCATCGTAATTTATAATCATGATTCAAATTTTGATCACTACATAACAACGGCCTCATTTAAATATACAAGAACACATTATGTTATTACTAAACATTTTTATTTTAGTAAAAAACTACGTAAAATTCTAGATATTGTTGCGGCGGTACCACGTGAACAGTTTAAATCAGATATTACATCAATCAAAACAATTAAAAAAATAATAGATAGTGGTGGAATTATTACGATTGCTCCAGCTGGTCAAATAGCTGTTCATGGTGAAATGCCTTATATCGATAAAGCTATAGTTAAATTACTTAAGTTTTGTAAAGTTGATATTTACGCTCTTCAAATGCATGGCAATTACCTTGCATATCCAAAGTGGCATAAAGTTAAAAGATCATTTCCATTACACACTAACTTCTTAAAAGTAATGTCTAAAGAAGATTTACAAACGTTAAATGATGATGATATTTATAGTACTGTAGTAGAATGCCTTAATTTTTGTGATTTAGATGAACAAAAGGTAAATCCAAAAGTTATTAAAAGTAAAGATTTAATAAAAGGTCTTGATAATATCCTTTATTACTGTCCTAAATGTAAATCAAAATACACATTAAATGCTGAAAATAACCGATTAGTATGTAGTAAATGCCATAATACCGTAAGAATGGATGAATATGGCTTCTTACGTCCTGTTGGTGATGACTGTATAATGTTTGAAAATGAGGCAGAATGGTACAAATATCAAAAAGAATTACTTAAAAAAGAAATTAAAGAAAACAGATTGCATATCGAAAGTGAGTTCTTATTAAAAAGAAATATAAATGATGAATGGACCTTAGAGGATGTTGGTACTGGAAAGTTAGTGCTTACTAATAATAGTTTTTATTATGATGGAACTATTTTAGATAAACATGTTCTTAAAAAGTTTAATCTAGAACAACTTATCCAAATTCCATTTGATGTTGCGGTAAGACTTACCGTACCAGATGATGAAGGAACTTTCCAATTTAGACCTTTGAATAATCCAAAACAAATAATGGAATACGTCCAAGCAATTGATGCTATGCGTGAATTAAGACAAGAAGAGAATAAATAGGTAAGTTTATGGCAGTATATAAAAGTGTTAAACCAACATATTATGATGAATCACTAAAAGCAGTAGTAAAATTACCTAAAACTAAATTAACACTTTCAGGTGCAATCGTTGGTGAACTACTAAATGTTGAAACAGTAGGATCATATGAAAAAGAAAAAGTTCAAAAGATACAAATAATCGAAAAATCACCATTTAGAGTAAAACCAGAATGCAAAGTATATGACAAATGTGGTGGTTGTGCCCTTCAACACATCAAATATGAAGAACAACTAAACATTAAAACGAAAGCCATTCAAACTTTATTTGATCAAAAGCTAAATAATAAGGTTGTGGTTAAACCAACAATAGGAATGACTAAACCTTATAACTACCGAAATAAAAGCCAAGTAGTATTTAAGTACGACCATGGAAAAATGTTAAGTGGCTTTTATGAAGAAAAAACTCACAATGTCATTGACTATCAAGATTGTGCCTTACAAGATGTAGAATGTAATAAAATTTTAGCAACTATCAAAGAAATGATGATTAAAATGCGAATTAGCGCATATGATGAAGACAAAAAGACCGGAATTATGCGTCATGTCCTAATTAAAACTTCAAATACCACAAAGGAAGCTTTAGTGGTGCTTGTTACAGGAACTGAGAATTTCCCTGGTCGTAATAACTTTGTTAAAACTATTACCTCAAGACATTCTAATATAAAAACTATTATTCAAAACATCAATAACCGTAAAACAAGTGCGGTTATGGGCGAAAAAGAAATGATTCTTTTTGGTAAAGGTTATATCACCGATGAATTACTAGGATATAAATTTAAGATTACTTCTAAATCTTTTTATCAAATTAATTATGAACAAACCAAAGTACTATACCAAAAAGCAATTGACCTTGCGAAAATAACTGAAAATGATATTTTACTTGATGCATATTGTGGGGTTGGAACTATTGGTATTATTGCCTCAAGCAAAGCCAAAAAAGTAATAGGGGTAGAACTAGTAAAAGATGCTGTTGATAATGCAATTTATAACGCCAAACTCAATAACATAAAAAACATTAGTTTCTTCTGCCAAGATGCAACTCAGTTTATCATCAATATGGCCAGAAAAAAAGAGCAACTAGATGTATTAATTATGGACCCACCTAGAAGTGGATCAACAAAAGAATTTTTAAGTGCCGTCTTAAAACTTGCTCCAAAACGCATAGTCTATGTTTCTTGTAATCCTTATACCCAAGTAGAAGACCTTAAAACCCTACTTAATGATTATATGATTATGACGATTCAACCAGTGGATATGTTTCCCCAAACTTCACATGTTGAAACAATTACGTTGCTATGTCTTAAAAATGCGAAGAAGTAGAAAAATACGCAGAAACTATGATGTTTGCTCATTTTATAACGACTATGTCTTTAATATAAATGATAATTATAAAGAAAAAGTCACAAAGGACTATCTTCAAGTATGAATGTTAAAATAAAAGTACCCAATTGTGTTCATATAAGAATCACCAATTCTTATTAACGCAAATGAGTACTTTTTTGTTATAATAATTGCAGAAAGGAAACAATTATTATGACAGGAATTATTTTAGAAAATATAACAAATATCAATGATTTGACTATGTTTAGTAAAGCTTATGGTATAATATGACTTTTGAATTTTGTCAATTAAGTTAAAAAACAATCATAAATCAATAAAAATGATTAAAAACGCAAGGTATTTTATGGGTAAACCCAGAAAATACTCACCGAAATTAAATTGAAAAATTTATTCTAATAATTATTATATTTATTTTAAATAAAAATTATGTCAAAAGGAGGTTGGTAAAATTGATATTAGAAGATTTATTACATGGTTTGCTCGAACTTATATATAGCATATTTTATGGGAGTAAATATGAAAAAGAAAATAATGTGTAAATGCGAAAATTTAATTGTAGAAGAATTAGATGAAGGGGTTATAATATTAAATAATGATGACGAATATACAAATGTTTTGAATGGAATGGGTGGATTTATCTGGGCAAATATTGTAAATAATCAATCAAAAGAAGAAAATATAAAAAAATTAATTGTACTTCAAAAGAAAATGTATTATTTAATGTGATTTTAAATGAATATATGCCATTTGAAATAGTTTATGAAAATTATTTAAATTTAATGAATAAAGGAAATGATAAATTAGTTTATTGGAATAATGAATATGATGAATTTTGCCAATTGTTAAATAAATTTAAAAAAAATGAAATTATACAATTATGTCAAATAAATTAAAAAACAATTAAAAATTATAAATGTTAAAATTATACTCCGAAAGGTAAAATTTATTACCTTCTAGAGAATGTTTTAAACTTTTACAAAAATAAAAACAATTTAATCAAAAAGAACATATTGTCAGATTATATAAAGATGAATTTTATATAAACTATCTAAAAAATTATAAGCAATTAAAAACATAAAAAAATTCGAAATGCTAAAAATATATTTAAGAAGTTCGTTTCAACTGCTTAAATTTATTTGGTCAATGTAATATAATCAATTTATAAAATGACCTAATAGGAGACTATATTATGAAAAAAGATGAAAATTTAAATATCGAATATAAAAGAGAATTTATTGATGATATTAAAAATGAAATAACTGCTTTTTTAAATACTTAAGGTGGGAAAATTTTTGTAGGGATAAGTAATGATAAAAATATTTATAAATCATTTGATGCAATTGAAAGAGATCAAATAGATTTGAAAATTGGAAATTGGATGGAAGATGCCATATACCCATCAACATTTGGTTTAATTAAACATTCATTTGATGACAACGGAATTTTGATTATACAAGTGTTAGAAGGAACAAACAAACCATATTATTTAAAAGAAAAAGGCCCAAAACCTTCTGGCGTTTATAAACGAGTAGGAAGTAGCAAAAGAAAAGCCACAGAAGAAGAGATATTAAAAATGATTTTAGATTCCAAAAAATATGTTTATGAAAATGATGTTTCTGAGGAGCAAAGTCTTACTTTTAAGTATTTAACAAATGTTTTTGATGAAAAGAAAATTAGTTTTACAGCTAGGGAAAAAACATCTTTAGGTCTTATTGATAAAAATGGGAAATATACTAATTTAGCTTATTTATTATCTGATCAATCAAATTTAGTTGTAAAAGTAGCAGAATATGATAAAAACTTAAATTTTAAAATTAAAAAAGAATTTACAGGTTCATTAATAAAAATATTTGAGAATGTAGAAGAACAAGCAAATAGGTTAAATGATATATCAGCGATAATTAATGGCGAAACTTTTGAAAGAATAGAAACTAAATCATATCCTGGTGCTTCATTAAGAGAGATTATATTAAATGCTTTTTGTCATGCTGATTATTTCATTAGGTCTAATATTAAAATTGAATTTTTTCCAAATGAAGTAAAAGTTACTAATCCTGGTGGGATTTTTAATGCCACAATGGAAGATATTATGAATGGTGTTCAAACATATAGAAATCCTAAATTGCTCCATATCCTAGATAAACTTAATTTTATCGAAAATTATGGAACAGGAATTCCGAGAACAATATTGGCGTATAATGATTCAATTAAAAAACCTGAATTTAAAGCTACTGAAAATTTTTTCACCGTTATTTTGCCTAACTTGAATTTTGAAAATGACCAAATAAATGACCAAATAAATGACCAAATAAATGACCAAATAAAAGCTGATATTAGTGATTTTGGATTAGAAGTATTGAAATTAATTAAAAAGTTTCCAGGTATAAAAGTTCCTGAAATTGTTGAAAAATTGAAAATTAAAGATTTAGTTGTTAATTCTGACAAGGTGAGAAACGAAATTAAAAGAAATCTATTTAACTATATTGAATATGAAGGATCAAAGAAAACAGGTGGTTATTATTTGAAATAGTTTTTACTTAGTTTAAGGGGATTTTGGATAGTTACGTATCACTCAGACACATTGATACTATGAATCACATATCACTGACACACGTGAGGAGTATGTAACTTACATATCAAAAATAAAGGAAAACATTATAAAAATAGGCTATTTTAGGCATAAATGCAGGTATTCTACCTTCATAGTCACTGAAAATGCTATAGACATAGGGTATGGAAAAATAGTGTAAAGAGCATAATTAGTTTAATCTTAGTGTGTCGATTATAAAACTTTATACTAATAAACATAATAAGAAGAGTTCACTATGAAAGTCTCTGCTTATTTTTAACGAAATATTAATTCTTTTTATGGTATAACTTGACTTTGGAATTATGTCAAATAAATTAAAAAAACAATTAAAATTGTAATAGATGTTAATGTCAAGTTAAAAACAACCAATTTTGATGATTTA
>ULWL01067267.1_pt1 | contig 15822 bp, 17 predicted proteins | sample 1960171 | NCBI WGS metagenome assembly ULWL01 (sample SAMEA4835807, study PRJEB28245) | human gut metagenome | biome: gut microbiome; material: fecal sample | place: Denmark | collected 2008 | reverse complement strand
GTGTGGTGTGCGTCGGAACAACCAGTGTTCGCACAGTGGAGAGTTGCGCGGGCGTGAATATGCCACTCAAAGAAACCACGCTTGACACCAACATTTTCATCTACCCAGGCTACAAATTCAAGATTGTTGATGCATTAATCACCAATTTCCACTTGCCAAAATCTACACTCATTATGCTTGTTTCCGCGTTTACGTCCATTGACGAAACCAAGCGCGTCTATGCGGAAGCGGTGAAAGAAAAATACAGATTTTTCTCATTCGGCGATTGCAACTTTATTTATTAGGAACAATATGGAAAATTTTAGTTTTGAAACATTGCACATTGACAAAAACAGCGGTGCGAGAACGGGCATTTTGCACACTCCGCACGGCGATATTTACACGCCAATTTTTATGCCGGTGGGCACGCAAGCCACGGTTAAAAGTTTGACGAGCCAAGACTTGTACGACATCAGCGCGCAAATCATTTTGTCCAACACCTATCACCTATATTTGCGCCCAGGTCACGAACTCGTTAAAAAGGCGGGCGGACTGCATAAATTTATGAATTGGAACAGACCAATCTTGACAGACAGTGGCGGTTTCCAAGTGTTTTCGCTCTCAAAACTAAGAAAAATCAATGACGACGGAGTGGAGTTTGCCAGCCACCTAAGCGGTGAAAGGCATTTTATCACACCAGAAAAGGCGATTGAAATCCAGAACGCACTCGGCTCGGACATTGTAATGGCATTCGACGAATGTTCAACCTATGGCGCGACTCGCCAATATGCCATTGACGCAATGGAGCGCACACACAGATGGCTCAAACGTTGCTATGACGCACAACAAAACCCACGTCAAATGCTTTTTCCAATAGTGCAAGGCAATTTCTTTGCAGATTTGAGATTGAAGAGTTTGGAAGAGTGTAAAAAATATGCTCGTTGCGGTCTAGCAATCGGCGGTTTGTCGGTCGGTGAGCCCAAGTCTAAAATGTATGAAATGCTTGACGTTTTGCAACCACATTATCCAGAAAATATGCCAAGATATTTGATGGGCGTGGGCAGTCCAGACTGCTTGCTTGAAGGCGTGAGCCGTGGCATAGATATGTTCGACTGCGTGTTGCAGACGCGCGTTGGACGTAACGGCACTGCATTCACCAGTGAAGGTAAGGTAGTCATCAAGAATGCAAAATATAGAGAAGATTTCACCCCGCTTGACCCAGAATGCGACTGCTATTGTTGCACACATTACACCAAGGCGTATTTACGCCACCTAATGATTGCGGGCGAGATTTTGGGCGCTAGAATGTTGAGTCTGCACAACTTGCGTTTTTCGCTAAAATTAATGGAAAACGTGCGCGACGCCATCAACCACGACCGATTTAATGACTTTAAAAGAGAATTTATGTCGAAATACTATAAAGACGATAAATTGATTGACAAAAATTAAATTTGTATGTTAGTGTAGTAGCAAGGAGTTTAAAAGTATGAGTTTAATATTGAATAAATTTACAGACAGTTTGCCACTCATCATTTGCGTAGTTTTGCTTGTCGCAATGGTTGTGGTTTACCTTTTCCGTAAGAAAAAATATAATGAGCAAATGGATAGTATGCAGAGCAATTTAAAGGTCGGCGATGTCATCGTTACTTACAGCGGAATTGTTGGCAAAATTATTGACATCAAGACCAATCAAAATGGCAAATTCTTTACTATTGAAACAGGCGAAGGTAATCATTTGGGTTATGTCAAAGTTGACAGCCGTTCTATCTATGGTCCAATTGAAAATGTGAAGGCTGATGCCAAGAACAAGGCAGAGACCAAACCTGTTGAAAACACCACTGTAACAAACCAAGTGGAAGAAAAACCAGCAGAAGAAAAGCCTGCTCGACCAGCAAAACAAAATAAAAATAAAAAATAATCGTTTTATAACGATTTTTTTTTGCAAATTTTTACATTATAAAATCACATATGTAATATTTAAAAAAATGCGTACAGTTTATAAGGTGAAATTTGTCGCTTCTTGTATTTTAATATGAAGAAATTTAAACTAGATTGTGCCTTTATGTCATAAAAAATTCTAATAATTATTTTTCAATGATATAATGCTCTCGACAATTAAAAGGATATCCATTTTTTATTGTTTAATTATGAAAGGAGTATTAATATGAGCACATTTGATGATATAATAAAGGTTGACGAAAATGGCAATTTGATATACAATAACTGGGTGGAATGGGATCATTCTTTCATTCCAAACAAGCCGGAGTGGTTAAGAGAGATCCTAAGAAATTTAATGACACTTTTAAGGCACTGCTTGGTTTGTACATCGTTAGATGGTTGTTATCTATTGGATGACAAAAAGCCAGAACTGCCTTTACATAAGAAATGTGATTGCACAAGAATTATAGTTAGTTACAATGATGTTAAAAACAAGGCTAAAAGTGAATGTGCAATTGAGAAATTCACAGAGTACATATTTAAAGATATAAAGGGATCTAAGGGAAAAAATCAAATTTTTAATAGTCTAGGTTATACCATAGAAGATTCTGAGTATCTAAGAGATGAGTTTTGTCGACAAGCATTGATTCAATACTTGAACGGAAATTATGTATTAAAGAATCTTGATAGGCGAGGTCAAAGATTGTCAATACCAATAGAATTAAGAGGCACTTCATTCTATAGTGGATGGATGTTATACCCTGAGGGAAAAATTAAAAATACAACGCCGTTTGGAGGGTGGTTAAAATGAAAATGTATGATTTAATAATGTTAAAAAATGAAAAACCATATGCAGAATATAATCTTCAAAAAAATATGTATGGAATAGTTGTCACGACCGATTCAAATACGGCTGATGTTTTGTTTTTCAATCCTAAAAATCAAGGTGATTACATCATTGTTAAATTGAATAAGAATGACATCGTAAAGCAAACGGAAAATTTGCCGGAAGATATTAAAACGGAACTAAATCTAAAAATAGAAAACTTGAAAGCAAAGGCGACGGATAAATTTCAACTTATCAATATTAAAGCGTATGATATGGTCGAACTAATGGTTGAAAGCGAGAATTATTCCAAATATGGCATACACAAAGGTAACAAAGGTTGCGTAATGGACGACAACGCTGTTAGTGACTATGTTGAAGTAGATTTTTCCGGAATCGACGACAAAGGCAATTTCTATGGTGATTGCATATCAGTAAAAACTAGTGATTTGAAAGTTATTGAATAAATATTATATAAGACCGAAAATAAACATTCGGTCTTTTTTTGTTTATTCGTTATTTAAATAAAAAAAATAAAAAATTTTTTGCAAATTTTAGGAAATTATTTTTTTATGGCGTATTAGTAGTTAGACTTTTGGAGAACAAATGACAACGAGAGGTTTTGATGCCAATTTTTTGGAAGAATTGAAATCCAAAAATGATATTGTTGCAGTAATTTCTAAATATGTGCCTTTGACTAGAAAAGGCGCGAACTATTGGGCGTGTTGTCCTTTTCACGGAGAGAAGACGCCTTCTTTTGCAGTGCGCGATGACAGGCAGTTTTACAAGTGTTATGGCTGTGGCGAAAGTGGGGACGTAATCAACTTCATCGAGAAGTACGAGAATGTAGATTTCATCACCGCCGTGAAAATGCTTTGCGACAACTGCGGAATGAAATTGCCAGAATATGAGATGAGCGACGAGCAAAAACAGCGCAAAAAGGAGCGTGACCGTTGCTTCGCCATTATGAAAGATGCGTGCGAGTTTTACCAGAAATCTTTGCTCGCTTGTCGTGACCCGCAATACATCAATTACATAAAATCTCGCTCACTCAACCGCGAACTAATTGACGTGTTCAAGATTGGCTTGTCGCCAGATTTTGAGTCTATTGTGCGATATATGCACTCAAAAGGCTACAACGACACCGAACTAATCAAATGCGGAGTGGTGGGCAAGAATGACCGCGGAAACATCTATGATTTTTACGCAAAACGCATTACTTTTCCAATTATGAATAGTTTTGGCGACGTGATTGCATTCAGTGCTCGCACTATTGAAAAAGACAGTCATTTCGCGAAATACAAAAACACACCACAGACGCCAATTTTCACCAAGGGACAAACTATGTACGGCATAAACAACTTGCGCACATTGAAACGTGCCGGTGAATTGAAAAAGATTATTCTCGTCGAAGGTCAAATGGACGTCATCGCTTGTTACAAAGCCGGTTGCAAAAACACCGTCGGCAGTATGGGCACAGCGCTCACACCACAGCACGCGGACGAGTTGTATCGCTTGTGCGACAAAATTACGCTCTGCCTTGACGGCGATAACGCGGGCATTGAAGCCACGATACGCGCTATCAATATATTGAAGAAAAAGAATTTTGACATCACAGTCGCGCGTCTTAAAAACGCCAAAGACCCAGATGAGTTTATCAACAAATTTGGACCAAGCGAATTTAACAATGCGATTGACCACGCCGAGCCAGCCAATGACTTTGTGCTGTCATCAATTGCCAGTCGTTTCAATCTAAACGACAACGTCCAGCGCACAAAGTGTGTCAAATACTTGCTAGAAATCATTGCCGGATATGACACCGACAGCGAACGCGAAATTTATCTTGAATATGTGCAGAAACTGACCGGGTTGGGAATAGGTGTTTTGCGACGCGATTTGAGCAACCTGCTCAACAAAGAAGAACCAAAACAAGCCGAACCAGAGCCAGAACCAGTGGTTGAACTCGATGACAGCCTAAAAAATGCGATTCTTTATGTGTTGGCATACTTGATATATTCCAACCAGCAAATGCCAGCCAATGACCACCTAGACCGCATTTTAACGGGTGAGTTGCTCGAACTCAAAATCTACATTCAAACGCAAAAAGGTTTGGGCAAGCCAGTCAATGTGTCTTCGATATTCGATATGTTTGAAGTCAAGCCAAACAGCGATTTGGACAAGATAATCAACTTCAACTTCGTGATGACAGACGACAACAAAGAAAAATATTATCAAGACTGCCTAAACATCATTGACAAAGCATATTACGCAAAAGCAGAACAAGAACTCCGCGCTCGACTCAAAACTGCCAAAACTTCGCAAGAAATGGAAGAGTGTTTAAAAGAGTTGTCGGCGCTTAACAAAAAATTAAAATAGGAAATAGTTATGGAAAACAAAGTAGAAAAGGACAATGCATTCTTGCAAGAGTGTGCAGAAAAAATTATTAACCAATTAAAAGCCAAAAAGTTAAAGACCATTAAAGAAGGTAAACTTTGCGAAAGTTTGGTCAAATACGATTTAGACTTCAACCAAATGGAAGATATCAAAGCGATTTTGACGAAAAACGGCATTGAAATTACGACCGATGACGACATTGAACGCATTGAAGACGACAAAGAGTTGGAGAGCATAATCAGCCAAATCAACGTCAACGACCCAGTCAAGATGTATTTAAAAGACATCGGCAAAGTACCACTTTTGAAAGACAATGAAGAACGTGAATTGGCTCGTATGTTAAAGGAAGAAAATAGCGAATACGCTCGTCAAAAATTGTGTGAATCCAACCTTCGACTTGTTGTAAGCATTGCCAAGAAATATTTTGGACGCTATCCAATGCCAATTCTTGACCTAATTCAAGAAGGCAACTTGGGTCTTATGAAAGCAGTAGAGAAGTTCGACTACACCAAAGGCTTCAAATTTTCTACATACGCAACATGGTGGATTCGTCAAGCCATTACACGTGCCATAGCCGACCAAGCACGTACAATCCGTATTCCAGTTCATATGGTGGAAACAATGATTAAGCAAAACCGCGTCAGCCGAGAACTTATGCAAGAACTCGGTCGCGACCCAACTGTTGAAGAAATCGCTCAACGTATGGGCACTACTGTCGAAAAAGTGGAAGAGATTCAGCGCATTGCTATTGACCCAATTTCCATTGACGCCAAGATTGGTGAAGACGAAGATAGCAGTTTTGGTGATTTGATTGCCGACACAACCGCTTTGAGTCCTTTGGACGTTACTACACAAAATATGCTAAAAGAACAATTAATGTCAATCATTGACACATTGACTCCACGTGAGCAAAAGGTCATACGTTTGCGTTATGGTTTGGACGATTCGCACCCAAGAACGCTTGAAGAAGTCGGTCGCGAGTTTAGTGTAACGCGTGAACGTATTCGTCAAATTGAAGCCAAGGCTTTGCGTAAACTTCGCGCCCCTGGCAAACTTAAAAAATTAAAAGCAGATAACGAGGAGTAATATGGATAATATTTTTGAAATTCAAAAACTTGACGGACAAATTTTGCAACTTAAAAAGCAAATCCAAGACAGCCCAGCCAACAAGCGCGTCAAAGAATTGGTGGACTTCATGCACGAGGGCAGAAGTTTCATTGCCAAAACTAACAAATATGCATCTAGTTTGATTGCCGAACTCAACGACGTACAAGCCAAGTATGACAACGCACTATCCAAAACTGACATTATGCGTGCGCAAAAGGCTGACGCCATTGCCGATGAGCAACTCACCAACGTGGTGAACACCGCCAGCAGTTTCTTGGTGGAACTTTCTCGTTTGGAAGGTCGTATCAAGGCGCTCAACGACAACATCAACCACCTAATTCAAGACTACAACAACGCAATGAACAAACTTCGCGTTGCCAAGGAAAAAATCAATGTAAGCAAGCAGGAAGCACAACAAGTGGAAGCCAAGATTCAACCACAACTTGATGAACTCGAAAAGAAAAAAGCCTCACTTGAAGCAGGTTGCAATCCTGAAATGGCTCGCATATATAAACAAATGAGAGCAGACAATATCTATCCAGTGTTCGTCCACATACATGACAAACGTTGCGGTGGCTGTCATATGGAATTGTCACTCAGTTTCGCAGAGAAGTTGAAAAACAAAAAAATGCTCCAATGCGAAGAGTGTCATAGATATATTCTTGCCGACTAATAACCAATGAAAATTACTAACATTTATCAATCATTAATCAATCAAGAAGTAAATAATGTGCGTGAACTTGCCGAGAAAGGTGACTTAATCTCGGCATTTTTTAGCGTGCGCGAGTTTTGCAACCGCGTTCCGTCATCGACAATGCAATTGTACGATTTTCAATGCGAACTTGCCGAAGCGCTGAACAACAACCATATAGTGTACGAATGCGCGTGCAAGCAAATGGAAATATATGGCAGAATGCCGGTGTTTGACCTAAGCAGAACATTCCAAGCATTCTCAATAAGCCTTTTAAAATTGGGAAAAGTGGTAGGACTGAAAAACTTTTTGAAGATTTATCATATCGAAAAAGATTTTGAAGCGTTCAAAAAGAATTTTAAAAATCGTGCTACCAAGAAGCAGTGGGACATTTTGAATCCATTGTCACCTTTGGACAAAATAAATCTAGCAACGCTGTCGTTATGGACACAACAATTCCGTGACGGCGGATATGAGCAAATTGTAAATTCCACAATAACATTGCATAAAGGGGCAAAGTTTTATGATGAATTGCGCTTACGTAAGGCATTGGCATACATCGAACTAAACCGCGCCAAAGATGCAATCAAGTTTATTCAGCAAACAGATGAGCAGTTCACCGACAAAGACTTGTTGGCATTGCTATGGGCTTATATGCAAGACAACAACATCAATGCAGTTAACTTCTATTTTGACAAAGTGTTGAACCTAGCCAGCAAAAATAAGATAGACTACGAGTTTTTAGGCAGTGTAATTGAGTTTTTGGACAAATACTCAATGTGGCAAGAACTTTTAGATTTTGTGGGTATTGAACTCAATTTTTACCCAGTAGATTATCTTCTCAATATGTATTCAATAGTTGCCAACTACAATCTCGGCAACAAAATTGATTACGCTTTCAACCTAGAAAGGTTAACGATTCTCAATCCATACAACATAGTGCCCGTACGTGTCATTCAAAATGCTATCGAACTAGGCAAGGACACCATTATGATGAACGCGCCTATTGACCCAGCGGTCGAGCAGGAAATTGTGCTGAACTATCAAGAGTTGATTGCGAGTCTAGATAGCAAAGATAAGGTTAGTGAAATTGTTTCTAGCAAGCGTAAGATGGAGAACATCACCACTTATATCGGGTTTTTGAGCGAAGGCGTGGAGCAGAACCAGTTGAACAGGATTGTGGCGGTGGACACAAAGTTTGAAACTATGTTCAAGAATTTATTGTTCATAGAGCAAGTTCGTTTGTCGCAAAAATTACCGATATTAAATGCATTAGTAAAATCAAGCGTTGACCGAAATTTCTTCTTATCGTCTAACTACATATTTTATTTCGGCAGAATGCTCGACATAGAATTTTTGGCAAAATACGGCGAAAATATGACCGAAATTTACTCAATGGTGCTAGACTATTTGGTGTCTCTGCCAAACAATATGGTTGACGTTTATGTACCGCTAGTGAATTTCTGCGTGGAACTATTCTGCAAGCAGATTTTGTCGTCAAACATTGCTTTGCTCAATCAAAAGAGCCGAATCGCCAGCATAATCATCAATCTATATTTCAAACTCGCGTTCGACACTTTCCCAAAATCTTGCATTTTGACAAACTGCGGGGTTAGTAAGGACGATTTGTTATCATTCAACTATTGCTCGGCAGACTTCGGCATCAAAATGGTGGACGGCATTGTATATGTTGACGACCAGCCAGTTGACCTTGTTGACTTGTTTGAAACAACCCACGCTGACAGCGATTTAAAGATTGTGAAAAAAGACAAATAATTTAAAAATGGCTTTCATACATTAAAGTGTGAAAGTCTTATTTTTATTATTATGTGCGCTCATTGGCGGGGGAATAGCCAGTGGCAAAGAAGTTTATGTGTTTTTTTATAGGTTTGGCGGAGTTGGACTAGCCTTTTGTTTGATATGCCCGTTCATTATGGCTTGGATTTTGTGCAAGTTGCGCGCTAAATGCGAAAAGGCGAACATTGTTTCATTCCAAGAGTTGAACAATAGACTCTTCCCAAAGACGAACATTGTTATTTACATCATCTACAATGTCTGCCTTGCAATCACTTGCGCCACAATGCTGTCGGGCTGTCAAAGTTTGTTTGACGGGTTATATGAGTGTACATTTCCGTTCGAGTCGGTGGCGATTGCTTTGCTCACGCTTGTGCTACTCAGCAAAGGCATAAATTTCATCGCCAAATGTTCGCTTCCATTATCGATTCTAATGGTTATATTCATTTTGTTGAACTGTTTTATCAACTTCCCAAGCGTTTCAATCGAGAATATGTGCGAGTCCAGTTGGACAGGCATTCTGTTCGCGGGGTTGTTTATTGCCAGCAACTTTTTGCTAATGGTTAGCCTAGTATTGAGCATAAAAATTAAGCGCCAAAAGGCACTTTTCATCGCATTCGCCATCAGCATTGCAATCATACTGACCAGCATTTTCATTGCGCTTGCCAGCAACAAGATTGACGCATCTAGCGAAATGCCTCTCCTTGATTTGTGTCAGGGTAGTGCAATCTCGGTTGGCTTCGTTATCTCCATACTTCTTGCAATGCTTACAACATTTATAACCAGTCTTTATGCACTCAACAACAATATGACCATTATATTCAAGGACGAAAAACTTTCCGCAATTATCTGTATCACCGTCATCTACATTTGCTCAATGTTGTCATTCAATTCGCTCGTAAACTATGGCTTCCCAGCAATGGGCGTCTTGGGCGCAATATTCTTTATACGAACAGTGATTTTTTCCTTTGGTAAAAAGTAATATTTCGCTTCACGCGTTTTAAATAATGTCTCGTTTCCGCATATTGAATTGATTGATTATTCTTTTTCCAGTTCATCATCGTGGTTTCACCCGCATTGTATGCAACAATTACATCATCGAGATTTTTGTATTTGTCTAATAGATATCTTAAATATTGCGAGCCGATTTCTATGTTTACGCTGGGTAGAAATAGGTCATCAAGAGAGCAATTTAAATCATATTGTTCTATCATATATTTTGCTGTGGCTGGCATAATTTGCATTAGCCCGCACGCACCAGATTTGGACACAACATTCGGGTCGAAATCGCTTTCCGCTTTTATCACGGCGAATATCAAATTCGGGTCTAAATTCAATTTAGTTGCGCAATTATTTATTTCATTTTTGTATTTAATTGGAAAGAAAAAAATGCAAAAAAGGGTAATTAGAATGTAGGCTGAGATACTTATTGTAATAATTGCTTTTTTCATAATATATTATTATGCAATTTTGCACGAATTAATTGACAAGTGTTGAAAAAAACAATAAAATGTAGACAAGGAATAGAGAAAATTATGAGTAGAATGTTTTGTGAGAGCAACTGCGAGTTGAATTATCAAGAATGTGAGAAGTATGGACTTACAGTTATTGGTATGCCATACACTCAAAATGGCGTGGAAAAGTTTTATGATATGGGTAGGGACAGAGATGCAATGTTGCAATTTTTCCGTGACGTCAAGAAAGGGGACAAGGTTGTCACGAATGCACTAAACCCACAAGATTATATCAATTATTTTGAACCAGTTTTCAAGGCTGGCGAGGACATTTTGTATGTCCATTTCAGTTGCAATTTGTCGGGCACTTTTGAATTTATGCACCAAGCCCTTGACACTTTGCTCCAAAAATATCCTGACAGAAAATTTACAGAGGTAGATACATACAACATTTCACAAGGCGCAGGTCTTATCGTCTATAACGCCGCCAAGATGCACAATGCTGGCGCAAGCGATGAAGAAGTGGTGCGCTATGTTGAGTCAATTCGTGACCGAGTAAGCACATTCTTTATGGTTGACGACTTGAATTATCTCAAACGTGGTGGTCGTGTTTCACCTACAACAGCGTTCTTCGGCTCGCTTTTGGGCATCAAGCCAATTTTGGCTGTCACCAAGCAAGGCAAACTTGAAAAGGTTGACGTCGTTGCTGGTAAGCGTCGTGCCATTGACTATTTTATGAATAAGATTGAGAAACTAAAAGCAGAAGATACTTTCGACAACCCAATCATCATTCTTCACGCAGACAGCCAGCCAGAAGCCGACGAACTCGAACGCCGTGTCAAAGCCAAATACGGTGAGCAAACAGTTGTCTGGAACTATGTCATTGGCCCAACCATTGGCACACACTGTGGCCCTGGAACATTCGCTTGCATTTTCGTAGGCACGGGCAAAGTAAAATAAGGAGTTGTATGACCAACTTTTCAAAGACTCAATTTATAAAGAGCGCCATCAATAAAGATGGCTTTCTTTTTGATGATAAACAACAAGTTTGCTTCGTGGGCAGAAGCAATGTTGGTAAAAGTAGTCTTATCAATATGTTGTGTAATCAAAAATCGCTTGCCCGTACATCTAGCACGCCGGGTCGCACAAGACTAGTAAACTATTTCCTTGTTGATGACAAGTTTTATCTCGTTGACCTTCCGGGTTATGGTTTCCAAAAGGGCAGTAAAGCAGAGCAAAAAGATTGGGACGAAATGATGGACGACTATTTCACTAACACTCGCAATTTGCGTTTAGCACTTGTGCTTTTGGATATTAGACGTGATTTGACCAGTGAGGACTTGGACATTCAAAAATACTTGTTCGCCAACAACATTCCATTCAAAATTGTTCTTACGAAAACGGATAAGGTTTCGAATAACGAAAAATTCGTACGCACACGAGCATTGTGTGAGCAGTTGAGATACAATAAAGAAGCACTTGTTTTCACAAGTGCTGACAAAAAGTTGGGTCGTGAAGAACTTATCAAACTGATTGATTGTTATTTGGAGGACTAACAGCCGTTGGATACAATGGCAAATTGAAGAAGGTGTGACAAGTGTCGGCTTCGTATGGCGTGCAAGGCGGAATTGGGCAATAGCCATAACTTGGCACTAGAATATCTACTTCGGCAATAACTTTTAATATGACAGATAGGCAGGCGGTTACATTGAATGTGTAATCGCCTGTATAAGTTCCTGACGAGCAAACGCAGTTGGCAAAACAGGTGATTTCGAACGGCACGATTGATGGCTGTGGCACATACAAGACCACATCTTCGCTGACCGTAATCGTGGTCGCGCCCGAACCCGCAACGCCATTTGCGTCAAGGTAGTTGATTGTGAGTGGCACGGTAACGTCGGCTCTCACGCGTGCAAAATTCGGCTGGTCGTCAAACCTAACCACATCTACATTGCTGATAGTGGCGGGCAGACTGTTGCTGATGGCACTGACAAAGGTGAGTGGAAGCGTCGGGTTGGCTGGTAATAAATCGGTGACCACAATGTTTAGGTCGGGCACTTGGCTCTGGTTTAGGCAGGCGTCAAACACTTTTTTGACTTCAATGCACACTCTCTCGCATACACCCAAAGAATTATTTGCCGTTATAATTCCCGGAAAAACACCTATATGATTTGGCGAAGCGTAAAATGACATAAAACCTCACTATTTACTAATTTATATGAGTTGGCATTTTTTTTTGCCACAGCCTTGCCAACGGAATATTTGTTTGGTATAATCTATGTAATATTGCTTTGTTCATTTCATTCACAAATCAATTTGCTATCGCAAATGCCACGATAAAATCGTGGTTGCATAGATTGAATAAACATCAGTTTTGCTTGAAAATGACTTCGTCGCTTTCAGACAAAACTTCCTATAATATAATTTATGTGGAGAAAATTATGCACGTATATGCCATTTCGGATTTACATTTGAGTATCAATAACCCCAAGCCTATGAACATATTTGGACCAGTGTGGGACAACTATATTGACGAGATTGTGGCTGATTGGAAGAGTAAAGTCGGCGACGACGACATTGTGCTTATGGCGGGCGATTTCAGTTGGGCGATGAAAACAGACGAAGCGCAAGCCGATTTTGATTTTATCTCCACACTTCCTGGCAAAAAAATTATGATTCGTGGCAACCACGACTATTGGTGGCAATCTCTCTCCACATTGAGAAAAAGGTTTCCAGATATAGTGTTTTTGCAGAATGACGCCGTACGCATTGGTAAATACATCTTTTGTGGCTCGCGTGGTTGGATGATTCCAGAAGGCAAGTTCAACACCGAGCAAAACAAGGCACTGTATGACCGCGAACTCATTAGGCAAGAATTGGCACTCACCGCGGGAGATAAACTCCGCACTGGCGGTGACGAGAAATTTATTGTGATGATACACTATCCGCCATTTTTGCTCAACAGAATGCAGACACAACTAACCAAAATGTATGACAGTTTTCGCGTTGATAAGGTGGTTTTTGGGCATTTGCATAACGAAAAGAGCACAAATTGGCTCAAAAATACTATCAACGGCATTGATTACTATCTTACATCTTGCGATATGGTTGGCAATAAATTGGTATTGATTGATTAATTTCCAATTTTTTACAAATAATAGCAGTATGAATGTATTGCTATTTTTTATTGTGCTAATACTTGTGCTCATTGCTCTGCCGATTATCTTTCGAGTGCGGTTAAACTTGCGCGTGCTGACAATGTCGGGCAGAATAACGATGTCGATATTTAGAATTATAAATATTACCATATATTTCCAAATACGCGGAGAATACATAATCATAAGGCATAACAACAAAACCACACGCCAGAAACTCACTGATAATGACATAAACATTGTTTTCGTGAAAAAACTAATATCGATGTTTTATTTTAGACAGAATGTGACCGATGTCATAGTTATGGGAAGTTTTGGCTATAAAGACAACGCAATGGTGACAGCGGTGATGTCGTCTGTGTTTGGAACGATTGCCAATGCGTTTTTGTGTGTTTTGAAAAATAACAAGCAATCTGCGAATATAAAACTAACTTCACAGCCAAACTATGATAAGGACATATGTTCGTTGGAAATGACTACAAAATTTAACATTTCCATATTCGATACGTTGTTTGTTTTTGCATTGACGTTAATAAGACTTTTAGGGGGAAAATATGAAAGAAGAAAGACACATTTCAAAGAAAATAGAGTCGCTAATAGATAGTTCGTTAGAGCGCGTCAAGTCGCTCATTGACGTCAACTGCGTGATTGGTGAGCCATTGACTATGCCGGACGGGTCAACCATTTTGCCAATAAGCAAAGTCACGATGGGCTTTGTTTGCGGAGGCGGTGAGTACAACGACCTAAGCGTGAAGCGTCTTGACGATGAATACCCAATGGCTGGTGGTATAGGTGGTGGTTTCTCGGTAAACCCAATAGGCTTTTTTGTGGTACAGGACAAGAAATACAAACTTATTCCAACGGACAAGACTAGTATGTACACCGAACTTTTGAAGAACGCGAGTATGGTGGTCAAGAAGATTGTTGAGGAAAAGACAGATGAAAAGAAGTAGATTTTTGGTCTTAATCCTCACCATACTGGCGCTCGTGCCGTGTTTTATGAATAGGAGTGTGGAAGCAAAAGCATTTAACTGCTCGGCTAGGGGAATGTGTGTGATAGAAGCCAGTTCGCACCGAGTGTTGTATGAGCGCAACAAAGACGCCAAACTGCCAATGGCAAGCACTACAAAAGTTGTGACTGCGTTGACCGTGCTCAATAATTGCACCGACCTTGACCAAGTGATTACCGTGGACGACAAGGCGGTAGGCGTTTCGGGCACAAGCATTTATTTGAGATATGGCGAGCAGTTGTCTGTTCGTGACCTTTTGTATGGGTTGATGCTTAGGTCGGGCAATGACGCTGCTACCGCACTTGCAATTCACGTGGGCGGGTCGGTCGAGAACTTCGCAAAAATGATGACGCAGACGGCGGTTGACTGTGGCGCGGTTAATTCGCATTTTGCCAATCCGCACGGACTTGATGACCCCGAGCATTACACAACGGCGTATGATTTGGCGCTTATAACAGCAAAAGCGTTAGAAAACCCCGTTTTTAGCAAGATAGTTTCGACCGTGAATTACCAAATAAAAGAAACCGAACAATCGCAAATTAGGTTCTTGCACAACAAAAATAGGCTACTCAACTCGCTTGACGGCTGTATTGGTGTCAAGACGGGGTTCACAAACAAGGCGGGTAGATGTCTTGTTTCTGCCACCGAGCGTGACGGAATGAAAGTCGTTTGCGTTGTACTCAACTGCGGACCAATGTTTGAAGAGAGTACGCAACTATTAAATAGCGCCTACAATGATTACTCAATGCAGACCATTGTGCCAGCCAACACGCATTTGGCAAACAAAACGTTTATGGACGTCAAAAACAATATGCTTTACGTCTATTGCAAGGAAAATATTGCCTATCCAGTGCGCGCGGGCGAAAACTTGGACTTTGATGTACAGTACAGATATTTGAAAATTCGGCCACAAAATGACAGCGAAATAGGAATTGTTGATGTATTTTGCGAAAAACACTTGATAAAATCCGCAAAACTCTATACAATAAACTCGATAGAATTATTGCAAAAGAAGGACATACTTGATTCTTTTACGAAGAATTGGGTTGATTAAGGTATTATGAGAATTAATAAATATTTGGCAAGTTGTGGCGTGGCTTCACGCAGAAAATGTGACGAACTTATCACAGAAGGCAAGGTTAAAGTCAACGGCAAGGTCTTGCGCGAACTCGGCTATGATGTAAATCTAGATTTTGACCGCGTAACAGTGGACGGCAAGGCTGTGCATATGGCAGAAGACTTTGTTTACTACAAACTACACAAGCCAAAAGGCTTTATCTGTTCGGCAAAGGACGACCACGACCGCAAAACCGTTTTGTCCCTAATGCGCGGAGTGAAGAAGCGCATCTATCCAATCGGCAGACTAGATTTCGACACAGAAGGATTGTTGCTACTCACCGATGACGGCGAACTCACCAATCTTATCACACACCCAAAGAATGCAATAGACAAGGTGTATATGGTCAAAATTGAG
>ULWL01051077.1_pt1 | contig 15930 bp, 12 predicted proteins | sample 1960171 | NCBI WGS metagenome assembly ULWL01 (sample SAMEA4835807, study PRJEB28245) | human gut metagenome | biome: gut microbiome; material: fecal sample | place: Denmark | collected 2008 | reverse complement strand
TAGCCATTACAGGTATTACTATAAGAAAATGCTCGATAGGTGCGAAAAAATCTAACATTGAAGCAATTACCGCAATAGAAACAGCCTGTACCCAGCCGGTAAAATCTTGTATATATGGAATTAATCTTTGCATAATATCACATATTGAATAACACGGTAAAATAAGTGGATAATAAGGCAGCTATCTCAATCCAGAACATCGGCTTGCTCTGGTAGAACTTATACCAAAATGTGCCCTCTTTTTCTTTGGCAATGCTTAATGCGGTATACCCTACATAGGCAAGCCATACTAACAACATTGGCCAGAGGTTCAATGCTACCCAAAGTTGCGATCCGGCAATACAGATGATTGCTCCAGCAGAATGTATCTTGCTCTCATAATTATCTTTGAAATTGGGAGCAGAACCAACAAAGAACATGCCAGCACAGGACAGAAATGCAATCCATTCCGTGTTTGGTTTACTTACCTCCAATATTGCAGGCATCAATAAACCGGCAGTCAGCCACATCGTTGCCATAAACCACAATTTATGCTCCAGATAGTAATAGGTAGCACTTATGGAATAAGGTACACCCTTAGTCTTTACACACACGGCAGCCGTGTAGGCCGCAATAACAAGCATTGAAATAATCGTCAAAATAGTTATCATACCAATCTTACATTTATGTTGATCAATTCTTTCAAATGGGCATATACCGGATTAATCGTACCATAAAAGCAGTAATATTTCTTCCTTACACCGTCTTCCATTTCCGTGTAATACTTTTCCTGTTCAAGCGTCATGCCTGGCGCATAGAGTTTGGGATCGTATTCAGTGCCTTTGTGATTTTCGTCCATGCGCTCATAAAGAGCAGCCGTATCTACCGAAGGAGGATATATTTCGAGAACCGGATTTATCGGTTGCCGGACTTTCCATAACCAGTCATCGTTAATTACCCGGTTGCCGATATCCAACTTCCCGTTAATAAATTCTTTCCATTCCGCATGTGCGTATTTGGCACTAATCGCTTCATCATCCGTCAGTGACATTGCAGACACAGATTTACGGGTGATACGGGATAACAGCTTCTCTGAATCGTGCGTTTCCGTATAGTTTACGGCTTCCTGTAATTCGGCTGTTGTTCTATGGATTACATCGGGGTAGCCCGTCACCTCAATCGCTTCTACATCTTCCACTGTCTCGGCAGCTTCAATATCAGAGAGTAACTTTTCTGATAGACCTATACAGATATCATTGTAGTCTGCCATCTCATTGAGAGCTTCCAATAACAGAGATGATTTATACGAATTCCCGTTTACTTCAACCGTATCTTTTCGGGCACACTGGTCTTTTAGAGACAAACGGTCGTATGTATATACATCGTTGTCCTCTATGTAATAGTGCCGGTAGTCGGTGTTGTAGACTTCCTGACGTTTCAAGTCTTTTGCGGCTTGAAGTTTTTCTTCCGGTGTCGGTTCGGGAATAGGCGTCAATTGCATATTGAACACTTCTTCTACGGATGCACCTTCGTTTGCCTCTTTAAAGGCAATCTGTTCTTCTGTCAGCAAAACGTACTTTCCAGCAACATAATCTTCCCATGTTGTGCCGACCTCGTAGTTAACGGTATCGAGTTCTTCCGACATTGGGACGTAGATACGTACTGCATCCTTTTGTATGTATAGATAATTATCCATATTATTTATATTTGAAATAATGTAAAACTATAATTCCAGACCCTCCGTAAGTTGATTTTTGGCGTGAAAAACTATCCCTGCCACCACGACCTCCGTCTCCTCCGTTTCCTGTATTATTAATTCCGTTTTTACCTATATCTCTATCATTTCCTCCTTCTCCGCCAGATGCATATAACTTATCGTTGAATGGACATTTAGTCGTACTCCCTTGTCCATATCCGCCTAAGTAAGAATAATAAGTACCACCATTTCCTCCATTAGTTCCACCCTGTTGATAAGGTGCGCCACCACCTGAGCCGCCATTTCCTCCATGAGCTTTTTGAGTCTCTGGATTCCCTGTACCATATAACCCACCTTTACCACCTTGGGCACTATATGAGGTATTTATAAAATATGAATATTCACCATCCACACCATTTGAATTTAAACTATTATTCGATTTACCCTGTCCTATTTTTACTGTTAATTTTTGTCCAGGAGTGACCGATATCCCATAATATACTTTTGTATATCCGGCTCCGCCACCTGCCCCTGGATAATAACTACCGCCACTACCTCCACCTCCGCCTGCTCCAACTACAAAAGCATCGATAGATGTGCATCCGGAAGGTACTATAAATGTCCCGGAAGATGTTAATTTTTCTACAACTTCAATTAAAACCTTTTTCCGTCCTATCGTCCTTCTTCTCAACATATCAATCCTTCTCTTTAACGGTTATTGAATACATGACACCACTCGTAGCGATCTTCAAAATAGACATCTCGAAAGGCACGCCGGAAGTAGTGGTAAAAGAACTACCGGACATTGATCTAAAACTGCCAGTAGTAGGGATAGGCTGCGTAAAAGAAGCGGTAGGATTACAATCAAGATATATCTCTTCGCCTACATTCAATGCCCTTGCAGACTCATTTATCGATAGGTTTGAAGCGGAGGATAGGGTAGCCTTAACCAACCTCTTGTTTGTTGGTATATTCGCAAGAGTTGTGACAGCATTACTCCCTGTGCCGAAGTCTACTATATCATCCACCCTCTTCTTGTCCTCCGCCGACATATACCCCGCTGTGGCGGAGGTGGCGGTGGGGGGAGTGAGGTATTCACCGTTATCGGAGAGGTATTTTGTACCGGAGCCAGTATTTTGTAAACTTTGTCGATTAGATACCAAAGCATAGGTCTTGTCACTCTTATTAATAATTGTGGCTATTATTGTCAACCATATAGAACGATCACTGGGGTCTACCGCTAAAATATTTGCTGTAATACCATATATTTCAGTAGAATTATTAATTGTTATCGGGCCAAATCCATCAGGGTCAGTCTCAATTCTTGCTGTTGTTATTCCTTTATTTACTGCATCAACTACCTTTTGATAATTTTCATCTGACAATGTACCATTCTCCTCTGGGAATAAAGTTGCAACATCCAGATACTGATTGCTCGCCACTATCTCCGACCACGCCCCATTGTTACGCCCGTAGGTTTTTCCGTCCTTTGGAGCATCTACCGTAATAGCCGCATCTTCTCCTGCTGGGCCTTGCGGACCTTCTGGACCTCGATCTCCTTTATCGCCTTTCGGGCCCTGTTCTCCCGTAGGACCTTGAGGGCCAGGATCGCCTTGAATACCCTGCAAACCTTGAGGACCTATATCACCTCTTTCACCTTGAGGTCCTTGAGGACCGGTATCACCTTTGTCACCTTTTGGACCCTGAGCACCTTGAAGCGGACCATTGTTTTTCCACACAGAATTGATTGTATCATAAATATAAATGTCGTACGGAGCACCTGTACCAACTCCATAAGCATCACCAGCTTGTGGGGAAACTATTGCAGACTCTAATTCTTCCTGCGTGCTAAAATATCCAAGTACCTTAAAACCACTTCCCGTATCTCCTTTATCGCCTTTTACTCCCTGCTCGCCTTTAGGCCCAATAGGGCCTTGCGGACCTGTTTCGCCAATAGGTCCCTGTGGGCCTGTTTCTCCTTGAATCCCTTGTTCTCCTCTAAGACCTTGCGGACCAATATCACCCTTTTCACCCTTCAATTCTGCCTTATCTTCTTCCGTCAAATCAGAAAAATGCAATTTCAGCTCGTCTTTCTGTTCCGATGTCAGATCGGAAAACTTCAACTTCAAATCATCGTAAGGGACAAGTACACGATAAGCTGTATCTTCTTCACTGGTGTACTTCCATTCAATGCCTGTGCTACCGGTACGGAAAACAGGAGTATCACCGGCAGTACCTTTCAGATCGGACAAAGCAACAAGATTCTGCCAATTACCGTCTGTATAACGCCATTGGATATAGGTTTTATCCTGATTTACCTGCAAGAATACTTCACGTCCATCTACCCCCTTCAAGACAGACAGAGCAACACGTACAAGCTTATATGTGCTACCCAATACCTGAAAGGCGGGAAGAGAGGACACACCGGTAAGCGAACTTACCTCTTCGTACTGCCCCGGATCTTTCGCCGTAGACGCAATCAAATCCTCCACCGCTGCCGCAATCTTCTGCAAGTCTTCCGGCGTGATCGTTGTCCCGTCTGATAATATGATATCTCCTGCTGCCATAGGTGCTAATCTATTTTATTCCTCTGTTCAAAAATTGATTTTGCATCCGCCAATGCCGCTGTATATATAGCCTCGCTATCTGCATCCGGTATAGACTTGTCAAATGATATATTCTTGGTCCCGTCTGCATTGATGATTATGTAGCCGAAACGAACATCTGCCTTCTTGACTGTACCCGTTACCGACTTTACGTTTTCCCCTTCATCCTGTGTGATATTGTACTGTACTTCGTAACCTACCACATTGTTCAGGTATGTGCTCTTGACCACTGATGATACTTGTTCGAGTGCCATAACTTATTCCTCCTTATCTTTAGTTTCTGTTTCGACTTCTGTTGCTGAACGCACAATGCTGTCTAATACAAATCTTTTGAAGCCCGGCTTGATGAGTTTCATCATTTCGTCAAATTCTTCATCAGGGATTTTGATATCCCCTTCTGAATAATAAATATTGCGTGCCAATTCGCTCATTGGGACACTCTCCGATGCACGGTGCAGAGCGTTCCCAATCTCCTTTCGAAGATCATGATTTTGGTACTGATCTATTCCAACTTCTACATTTAACTCTTTGAAATTTACTTGTTTCATAATGATTTTTTTTATGAGTTTCTATTTATTATATACCAATTCTTATTGAAATACATCAAAATAGCGGAATCACCTTTACCCATCCAGAAACCAGTATTGCTTCCAGACGCTTCATTTATAGTATCTCCATTTTCATTTATGATATTATTATTTGTTCCTCCTTTAGCTGCGACATATATTCTCCCTGTAGCCCATTTTGTCACCAATAAAATGATAATAATGGCAGAGCTCTCATCAACTGCATGTCCTGAATTAAAATAGCCAAATTCAGATTTTATTGCGCTATCACTCGGCAGATTGACTGTTACATCTGATGTAGGTTGATATATATAAGTCCTTTGATTTCGCAAATTCTTAGCCGATGAAAAACTGCTATCGCTTGGAGCAATATTAGGTCCAGTAAACACATCCTCTATGATCCCGAAATTTCCTTTGACACGAAGTCCTCCGTCACAATCTACAGCAATAGGCTTAACATCTGTGCTAGCATTCCCAGAAGCAGATACCGAAAGCCCATATGTCGTTCCACCAGAACTGGCCTTATTATGGTTCTTTATAATAGCCGTGCAAGTAAACGAACCTCCAGTCGACAAAGGAGCTAAATTGCGCCCAAAAGCAATACGAGTATTCTCCCCTATCATATCTATATATCCAACATCTTTTCCCGGACTTGCATTGCATCTAAACCAGCCATATTCAGTTATGGTAAACGATCCAATTTGAGTTGCACCTTTAAGATTTATCTTGGATGCTTCAAGTGTAATACTTTCAGGAGATTGATTTATAGATGATATAATATTATCTTTCCTGGCATATAAATTATTACCATAAGCGGTCGTCATTATTCCGGATTCTTCCGTAGGATTACCGTCGGCATCAAAATTAGCAACGACAACCCGCCATTTATCTTTATTTTGCAAGACAAAAGATGCAGCCGATACAGCATTGTCGTTAACCGTTTCCCATGACTGCGTTCCGTTTACACCGATATACCGCTTTGTTATTTTTGTCGACGGATTATACCACAATGCTCCTACGTGTTTAAATTCCTGACCTGATGGCCAAGATTGCCAAGGATCATTTGTTTGGGAATATTGTTCCTGTGAATACAAACCGCATTCAAAAGCTTTATTTGCTAAATCTGCTGCATCTTTTATGCCTTGAGTATTTGTTCCTACGGCCGAAGATATCTGATCATACTCCACGGACAGGTTTGCAACCGATGTTTCAAGTGTTTTTAAATCATTTTTCGATGCAAACAGAGAAACTGCATCCGCCTGTGTGATCCACCCGGCACTTTCTATCGTATTGTTGATATTATCCACCTTTGTAGATATACCGGACATCTGTTCTGCGGTAATCTGCAACTGACTGTCAAAGTGGACATAGATTTCTCCCGTCTCACTATCTACATAATCTTTTGTCGCCAACAGTTTGATGTATTCGTCTGTTTGGTCGATCTGTGTCTGCAACTTGACAATAGCATCCGCAATCTCATCAGAAAACAGCCCTACACCATAAATAAGTATCTCACCGGTGAATCTCAGTTCAAAATCACCTTTCCCGTTCCATTTCCCGACCTTAGACAACTTTTGATAGCTGTCGCTTTCCGATAGCTGCTCTTCATGATACAACTCGGTCCCCGGAATACCGAAACCGCAAGAACCGGGACGGAGCACCTTATAGAACAAAGAGAAAGAATACGTTTTTTCTTCTTCTTCCGTGTGATCCGGGATATTCATTATAACATTCTGCTGAAGGATATACGTGTTCCTTATTCGCAGAACGTTTTGACCGTTGTCATTATAGATATCGGCAACTTGATCCTTTTCTACATAGAAGCTACCGTCCAGCCAAAGATATTCTCCACCTACGTTGATAAAATGAACGTTATTTGCGGCTGTCCAATAGTTTGTATTCTGGCTGAAAGAAGAGTTTACAAGGATGTTACCTCCTTCGGCGGATATGTCGTTACGGATACTATCAATAAGGCTTTCAAACTTGCCGTTCATGGCAATAAAAGTCTGCTCAATGGTATCTCCGTTTTGAAGAATGAATGTCGAGTTTTCAACGTATATCCCGTTCAAATAAGCCCCATAACCAGACAACTGATCGCCTCTCTGTGTCCTGATTCCTGTCAGGTGTCCAATACGGGCTTTCAACTTGCCTTCGGTGCTGGCATCAGTAATACCATCGTACACATCGATAAATGGCGCACCGCTATCGGCCGTTGTCAGATATATCAATCCCTGCCGGTCCGTATCTTCATTGTTACCCCAACGAAGGGCAAAATCTCCGGCTTCCGGTTGCCCTGTCCCTTCTATCAGAGGAATAGCTATATCAAAATAGTCACTGTCTACACCGATACAACGTCCGAAAAGATACTTGATACTGGTCGTTCCCGTCCGTGTCTGTATTCTGACACCGTCACCCTTACGCAGGTTCATAAGCATAAGACCATCCATATCGTCCATATAACAGCGATAACGGTCAGACATCACTTCTACTCTGGCTATTTTGTTGATGTCAGAAACAATCTGGCTACCTCCTAAACCGTAAATCTGGGAATAGACAATCTCGTAAGCAGTGAATGTCTTTCGAATAAAGAGGTTGTCCATCTCCCCGGTGGCCGTCGGTGTGTCTATCTGCCATCCCCAACCGGTAAAACCGGATGCAAAAGTTGGCGATCCGGTATTGCCCCCCACATAGATATCACTCCTCACACGAAGCGAATCCAATATGGCGGCGCCCGTACTCTGGATCTCCCAGCCTTTACCTTCCCAGCCATCTATGAAAATAGAAGAGCCGATCTTCTTGTCAAAAAGTATATTTCCGTGGGCGGTATCGTCGATATCCTTGCGAAGATATCGCTCATCAAGATAAGTCGCCAGCCTTGCACTTTCTACAGATGTTACATGTCCAAAATCATCAACACCGATATTTTGGACAAATAAATCGTCAAAATTAGATGTTGAAACTGCTGAAGATGTATCTTCATGCGAAACCGTGAAAATAACAGTTTCGCCAATCAAATCTTTTTTTACATCAATGCCTCTTCCTTCTTTTACGTCTACATCTACATTTACAATTCCTCCACCTCCTGAAGCCGTACCACCTCCTATTCGCTTGGGTAAATTATCACTACCCAAACAAAACAAAGCAGGATCATCTTTATTATCATTGAGATATAATTCACCTCTTACAAGACCATTCAAATCCCAATCCTCAGAACCATCATTGGTGGCAATAGGGGGAGCAGCAGCAACAGTTTTCCCTTCACTGTCTACCGTAGTATCTGACCCGTACCATATTCGTTTTGTTAACTTTTTTATACTCATAGCGAATCAAGATGTGATTGGTTAACAAAACTTCCTTCGTTTCCGTCAAAGACTAAAACTTGACCGTCTTTAGCATTAGAAACGTTTAAACTGACTTCTCCAACAATACCAGATCCATCTGGATATTCGGTAAAACCATTGTAAGAAACATTTTCGGAGCATTCCACCGTTAAAGTATAATTGAACTGTGGATATCTCTCAGCAATAACCTGTTGTTCCGGTACGCTTAATTCACTTCTGGTATAAGACACTCCATCAATCTTCACAGAAGACAAGCAAAAGATATTGTTTAAAAGCCGGGCCATTTCAAAAGGGACACCTTCATTATCACCAATCGTAAGTGTCCTTTTTTCATAGGGAACAGAATATAGATTGATAGGTTCTTGCTTTTGAGTTCTGAATTGTTCACTTTCAACAGCTAATTGCCGGCTATCAGATTTAAATCCTCCTTCTACACGTGTTTTAAATACACGTTTATTCCCTGATATATCAAATACAGCCCCAAATGCTTGTTGATTATTTGCATTTGTATATTCTATTTGCATTGTAAATGGAGTATATGATGAACTATGTACACAGAAAGGCAAACTAACAGATATCTCTCCCTGATCATTTGTTATTCTGACTTGATAGGTCCCATTATTTGAAGGATTTATCGTAAATTCATACAACGTGTTGTAATCGTTAATCTCGTATTTTTGTGGAGATATTTGATATGAAGTCCCATTATATAAATCAACAAGTAACATGGTAAATGTCTTGTTTGGAACATCTACGATCTGTATAAGGATAGGCATATCCTCCCTTTCAAACTTCTGAACATAATCGATCGAATGTTCAAAGACTGTACTTTCAACGTCAAATATCAAAGGAGATACACTGCTTATTTTTATCATACGCTTATACAAACAAAAAGAGCCGTATACGCAGCGTTAACTACGTATACGGCTCTTAGGCTCTATGCTTGCAAATGTAGCAATTATTCAGAATAAAGACAACATTAATCGATATTTTTACATATCAAAGTATATTCCGTTGTCTGTCTCTTACCAAGAAACTCTGTTATATCGGAAACATAACCGGTATATTTTCTGCTGTTATAATTAAAAGATATAAGACCATCATATAAAACAGGAAATGGCGACAGCCCTATCGTTTCAACTTTAAGCGTTTCAACTCTAAAATAACGACTGTCTAATACAACGGGGGACTTTTCACTTTCCCGCCATAAAACCGCATCAGCATTCCCTTCAGAAGCAGTAAACTCAAGTCTGCTTGTACAAGATGATAATATATCCTTATTTGCAAGCAACATCCTTCTTGGAGAATATGCAATATTAAATACCGAAGAAGGGAATAATACTCCAGAAGGCCTGTCTCCTTGCCTGTTTAATTTTAACTTTATCGAAGATGTAGAAGGATCCAAAACAGAAACAGCATCAACAAAAAACAAATCATTATCCGAACTATCATCCTTTGTTTCTTCATCTCTTTTTTGCGCCAAGAACTCTATTCCATAACAATCAGCACGATAAGGGCTAATAAGTTTGTATATGTTATCGTTGATTGAAATACCGGTCGAAAAGCTGTTCTTTACATGAAATTCGTCACGACCGTTTATTTCATCATAATCTTTCTTCTCATAGCCCACATCTACCCCGGAGTATATCAAGGAGTTGTCAATTGAGATATCAAGCCCGTTCACATGCTCAAGTTCTTTCACCGTCTCTGGATCATATAATTCAGTCAAATGACAAAATATAACCTTCTTGCCTTCTATCTTGTAGTAATATCCAAGACATGCTTTTGCCCATTCTGAAAATTTACTGAAAGAGGTATGGACTTTTGCATTCTTGATATCTCTGATACTTTCCGCTGCTATCATATATGGTATCGTAATATCACCTTCCTTTACTTCTCCGGTCATATCGGTAAGACCCATATTGGACAGTATGGAGGTGAGTAATTTATTAGGGGTGAAGACATCGAAATTCACAGGTTTGTTTCGGCCCGTGTATGATACACTAATCTCTTTGACATTGCTTATTGTTAAGGCTACAGGAGACGAAAGAATATGATTGCCTGATACTGGCATTATTTGATAGTAAAATCTTTCCCCAGTACCCAAATCAACTTCATATTCTCTATCTATCTCATTGAATGAATTAGGGTTCATTTGTATTTCTTCTACAAGTACCTGCTTTAATATCCCCTCTTCATCGTATACCTGCTTTACGGCCACAAACCATAAGAACGAATCTTTACCTGTATTCATAGACCCTACTTGAATGTTTAAGGATATTCTTAACTTCACGGTAACAGGAGTCAGTGCTTTAACTAGATAATGGTTGGCCAACAATTCAGCATAATTCCGGTCCGTCAAAGGCGTATCGCCAATGTCAATGATGTTTTTATTGGGGAAATTACTGGTTGTATATCCTAATGGAAGCAAAAACGGTCCTTGTATGCCTTTGGGTAATATAATAGAATACAGACCTTCTTCCGTCTGTTCTTCGGTCGGTATCACAACAAAATCCGCTTTGTTGTTCAGCTCCATGCGATCATAATACAGCTCATCCGATTTGAGACTTGAAACAGGGATATCATACACCTGTGACTTGTTAGCATTGATTATAGCCTCCGCACTGTTATCTATAGCCTTTATGGATATAGTGTTGCCATTATTTTGGTATGAAGAAAAATCAAGATTACACCGGATCTTCTCATTATATGTCCAAGAATTATTCAATACCCCAATGACTATCACAGCAGAAGCATTCAGATAGTTTGTCAAGAACTCGTTCTCCAAGAGCATATAAGAATCACCGGCAAACTCAAATGAATCGCCAAACGTCCTATATACACCCCCAAAGTCTTTTCTCTTTATCGATATTTCAACATCTTCCCAATTAACTAAATCGTTGGTGGCTTCATATTTCTTTCCGCCTATTAATAACTGTACACGTATCATATCAATTCAATTTTGAGTTTTTATACGAGTTGTATTCTGTTCTACGTTGCCCTTTAGATATGATCCTGCCCAAAGAACGAATCTCTTTTTTTAGGTCGTTGTTCGTCTTATTGCTTGCTTGAATAATGCCTTCTGCATCAAAGTGGTTCACTATCTGCACCCGTTCCCCGGCTTTGTTATGAGTCAACCAATAACTGTTATCCATAAAACGGGAATAAAACTCAGGATCGTTAATGTCTGGCAAAACTTCTGCCCCTTTAGGTATAGGCATCAATGTCGGCGTGTCAGGAGTAATGTACGCTTTACCTCCAGATATAACAGCTTCATGTTTACCGGCATCACCAACAATAGCCAAACCTCCGGGATGATAATCAGTACCCTTTGCATATTTGGGGATAGGCTGGGCTATAATGGTAGCAAGCTGAATAGCACCCGTTGCAGCAACAAGCGCAGCCATAGGGCCTGCAAATATTCCAAGTTGTTTATATACGGTCATTATAGCTTGCGCAGTGGATGCTATAGTTTGAGCAATATCTATTGTTTTCTGAAATCGTGCCTGTCTTGTTTGCAAATCAGCCTTTTTCTTTTCAAGTTCGGCGTTTCTTGCAGACGATTGTTCCTCTGCTACGCGCTTACGGGCTTCTGCTTCTTCTTTTGTAATAACATCTTTTTCGGCCAAAGCATCAATTTCTTCAACCTTCTTATCATAAGCCTCTTGATTAGCGTCAATCTCAGCTTCTATTTCTTGTATTCTACGGTCAAACATAGAAGATCCTATTTCTGCTATGGCATTTACAGCTTCTTGAATCAACTTCTTTTTTGCTTCCTCTACCTTTTGCCTTTCTTTTAGTTCTTTTTCTGCATCTGCATTTATTTTATCAGTGGTTTCTTTTGATAGCTGGACCCTTAATTGGGCTATTTTTTTCTCCATTTCCAAGCGTTCGTCTCCAGAAAACAGGTACAAACTCTTCTCTAGCAGATCAATTTCCTGTTGCAGGGCTTGAACCGCATATTGATATTGCAAATCTGCTTTCTTCTTTTCGTAGGCTTCTTTCTTGATTATTCCTTTAGAATATTGCTGTTCAAGCATAGATAATTCTTTGTTCAAGAAAATCTGCTGATCTGACAATTCTAACTCGTTTTGAGATTGCTGACGGGAGAGTTGTACTTTACCAAATTCCATATAAGCATCTTCTAGAAGTTTTAAGTACTTATTCTCTATCGCCAATTTGCTTGCTTCTGTCTTTTTTGCCTCTTTCAATTCCGCCTCTTTTTGGAGTTCAAGAATGTCCAGCCGTGCATCAAGCTCTTGCAAACTACCCTTTTTAGCATAGGAAATTCGATTTTGCGCATCAATCATTGCACGTTTGGCCTCGTATTCTTCCCTAAAATCGGACAATTCTTTGTCTCTCATGGCCTCTATTGCGGCAATCTGCTCATTGACACGGACTCCTTTTGTCTTTACATCATCTATTTTCTTTTGATATTGGGCATTACGAGTCTTTATCTCTTTTTCAAAACCTTCATCCATCAGTTTTATACGGGCTTCCTGGATTGTCCGTTCGGCTTCCATTTCGAGTTTCATCCTTCGTTCAGCTTCACGTTTTGCTCGTTCTTCCTCACGTTTTATTCTCTCTTCCTCTAAATATTTACTGATTCCAGATTTAGCAAGTATGTTATTTTCTTCCTTTTGCGCGTCGGACATTGCTTTTACATAAATATCAGCCGCCGTTTTTGCAGCTTTAGCTTGCTCCCTTATTCCATCTGCTGCTTTTTTTGCATTATCTCCTGCTTTTTCAGATGACTCATTAAAGAAAACAAATTGTCCCGTTAATGCAGCCATAGAAGCGGCTGTTGGGTCAAGTATTTTATGAGGATTGAGCTTATCCCACCAATTAGGATTATTTCCCCTCATTTCTGCTTCTGCTTCTAATTTTAACGCTTCTGCATATTTCTCTGCTGCTAATTTTGATGCAGCTGTATATTTCGCTCTTTGCTCAAGCGCCTTCAGAAATGCGTCAGTATTATTAACTAAAAAATTCTCTGCCTCATTCACATTAGAAATAGAAACATCCAATTTTTTAAACTCAGACTCATTGTCAATGATAAATTGCTTCTTCTTATCAAGATTATCTCCCAGACTATTCCATTCATCCTGTAGCTTCTTAATGGAAACAACATTCTGTCCATAGGTGGATGCTGAATTTTTCAACTCATCGAAAAACTTACCACTTGTTGAATTAAGGTCTTCCAATGCATCAGATGCAGCCTTTGAAGCATCCTTGCTTTTAAATAGATTAGCAGCAAAATCAAATATTTTATCTCCATACACAGTTAGAAGGGTAACGCCTACAGACAACAATGTTTGCCATGAAAGCAAACTTCCGACAACTTGCTTCCATACCGGCACTGCTTTTTGACCGCTCTTTATTAGCTCTTCATTCTCACGTCTTATTCTGGCTATTTCATCAGCCAGAATAGGCAAGTTATTACTGATCGCAAGCAATCCGACTTGCATAGAGACTGCAAATGCAGGCATTTCACGGCTTAGCTGGTTGATTGCATTTCCTAATCCATCCCAATGAGAAGCATAGTTACCTACATTTCGGCCATATACCCCCATTTTAGCATCTTGCTCTTTCAATAGTTTATCCAATTTCTGGATATTCTCAAGCACTTTGGGGTTAACTGCATCTATACCACCAACTTGAGTTCTGGAATAAGCCTTCAATTGACTTAATATGCGAGCTTGCTCTTTGTAAGAAAGATTTGCTGTGTCAAGTTTTAAAATTAGGTTTTCAACCTGATCAGAAGTCAACTGCACATTTTGAGCATGTAATTTATCCGCCTTAGATGCTGCCATTGTTGCTCGTTCTTCAGCCAGTTTAGCCCTACTTAGATCTTCTGAAGTTTGCTTTCTAATCTTTTCTGTAGCAGCAAGTTCTCTTGATACTTTCGACTGCTCTTTTTCCAATTTGGCTTTTTCCTTAGCTATACGTGCCGCCTCTTGATCGGCTTTGATCTGGGCCATTACTTCGTTAACCCCTTCCTGTATTACCTTGTTCTTCTCTTGACGTAATCGATTAATTTCAGTTTCAGCTTTCTGTATCTCTTTTAGGGAAGCCATGTACTGATTATTCTTTTCAATCAACTCGGACATGTTTTTAGGCTCAAAAGACAACCCCTTAGCCATATTTCTTGCCGCAATCAAATACGAATCGTTTGCCTTCCCTATTAAATCATCGAGTTTTTCAAGCTGGCTAAAAGCCTCTTTTCCAACGATTGTCGTTATTTTTGTTTCATTTGCCATATTTTTTAACCTCCTCTATTTCGTTCAACATTAATCTAATAAGGTTTGCATATTCTGACGCAGTATATGTCTTGTCATCTATCCGCATTTTGAAGTGAGCCGATAAAATCATTCGCTCTTTAGTAAAATCTACTTTTCTATTGATTTGACTGGTACTATCAAGCTGCTCTTGAGTCATTTTCAATCTTAACCGAATATAAGCCAATGAGGATTCTATTTTATTTATCAATTTCTCCGCATCCGCAACTGTTTCAATATTCACATTTTTTATGTCAACAATAGTGAGCAAATCGGAGATCTTATCTATTTCACCTAGTTTTATAAAATTTAATATAGCTGATATAATGGATATTTTAGTATAATAATTTATGATCAAAGAACGTTTAGAAACTGCGAATTGTAGATTTTTATTTTCTATAATTTGGTTATATTCATCCATGATTCTACTGAAAATCAAACGCAACTCTTTGTCCGAAGACCTCCCGGAAATTATCAACGCTTTCAAGTTCCCATTGTATGCCTCTATGAACCTACAGAGAGGTATCTCATCGCATTTCGTGTATAACTTTGCCATATCAAAATTCAAGTTAAAAAATATTCATGCCTATCTTCACAGACCAGCATGATCTATATGAAGACTTATCAAAAAATGTTTTATACCGTTAGTACTTTTGGCTCCCAGTTTTTACGATACAGCTTTCTTAGATATGATATCAACTGTTCATAGGTTGATATAAATCCTTCTTCTATCAAGCCAGCAATTTTCTTTTCTAATTGCCATAACTCACGCAACCTTGCTTCATCTCCATGCTTATTCCGTAACATCTTTTCGTGGGAGTTAAAAATGATCCAGTTTAACGCCTCTCCTATTTTTTGCATTGCTTTCGGCATGAAATGGCTTGGGACAATTTTCATAACAGCGGACGAAAGTTCTTTGTATGCATCTCCCGCGTCATTACGATATCGGATCATCTCGTCATAAACAAAACGTAGTACTTTCACCTCAAATGTTGGATTGATCCACATGGCAAACTTGATGAACAAGAGAGGATTCATCCAAACTTTATCAGGAGTTTTGCCATCTTTAGTGTTTCTCCCTTTTGTCTTTATAAGCAATTGATTTTCACCAATGTCGGTTTTTAACCTATGGCTTTCATCCACAGATAGGGCCTTTAAAAACTCTTTCGTTTTAGGGCTATCTATAAATTCGGACATACGTCTTCTTGGATTTTCATCTACATTATTCCATTGACGAAGTAATTCGCCTCCGTCAAAATATCCATCACTTGTTCGTTGAATCACTGAAAAATTATCAATGTAGCGTACCATCTCCTGATTTGTCTTCATCTCTTTTTCATTTTAAATTAAACAAAAAGAGCCATACCCCGCAGGATATGACTCTTGCCGGGTATGGCTCTTAGGCTCTAAATCTTTTGTTATACTGTTACAAACATAGCCAAATTGCACGGAATAGCCAAATCG
>ULWL01037473.1_pt1 | contig 15958 bp, 14 predicted proteins | sample 1960171 | NCBI WGS metagenome assembly ULWL01 (sample SAMEA4835807, study PRJEB28245) | human gut metagenome | biome: gut microbiome; material: fecal sample | place: Denmark | collected 2008 | reverse complement strand
TATCTCGTCCCGCAGGAACTGCCGGAGGTAAAGGGGCTGCGGGTGCTGCGCGCGGGACTGGAACTCGGCGCAGTTTTGAAAAACCGCTTTGAACCTGCACACGCGTGGGCGCTGTGGCTGCAGACGCTGGAAAACAGCGTCTCGTTCGAGGAAGCTGACCCGCTGCTCGCCCGGTATCTTTCCGGCGACGTGCTGCCGTCCGGCAGGCGCGGCTGGACGCTTGTACAGGCTGACGGTCTTTCGCTCGGCTGGGCAAAGGGTGACGGAAACCAACTCAAAAATCACTATCCGAAGGCGCTTCGCCGCCCGGTTTAAGAAACAGGAGGATACACTATGGCAAAGACAGTCCTGATCGTAGAGGATGAACGCGCAATCGTGGAGATCCTGAAATTCAATCTCAAGCGCGAGGGCTATGAAACGCTCGAGGCGCTCGACGGCGAGACGGGTCTGCTGCTTGCGCAGACAAAGGACCCGGATCTGATCTTATTGGACGTCATGCTGCCGAAAATGAGCGGCTTTGACATCTGCAAAACGCTCCGCGGCGAAAACCGCACCACGCCCATCATCATGCTCACGGCCCGTGAGGAGGAAATGGACAAGGTCTTCGGACTCGAGACCGGCGCGGACGACTATATGACCAAGCCCTTTTCCATGAAGGAGCTCATGGCCCGCGTCAAGGCGAATATCCGCCGCCGCAGCATGGAATACGCTTCCGCGCAGGCCTCCGGCACGGCAAATACCGTTGAGGCAAATGGCCTGTGCCTAAACCCCGAAACCTATCAGGTGACGAAAAACGGTGCGCCGGTCGATCTGACACAGAAGGAATACGACCTTCTCTCCTATCTTATCCGCGAACGCGGAAAGGTCTTCTCCCGGGAAGATCTCATGCAGCGGGTGTGGAATTATGACTATTACGGGGATATGCGCACGGTCGATGTGACGGTGCGGCGGCTTCGTGAAAAGATCGAAGACGATCCCGGCAAGCCCCAATATATCCTGACCCGGCGCGGCGTCGGCTATTATTTCGCGGGATAAGGAATCGGTTTCCCGCGCGAGAAAGGAGGGGCGGCCATGCGGTCCCTGCGCATGAAGATGGTCATGATCATGGTGATCCTGATCCTGGCCCTGATGCTGACGACTGGCGCGTTTTTGATGAGCGGCGTCGGCAATTTCTATGTGTCCCAGTTCTATGAGCAGATGGAGGGCACGTTTACCCCGGAATTCATCGCCCAGCTGCAAAGGCTTTCGGCGGAGGACAACGCGCCCGCGCAGATGAAGGAGCTTCTCATGGCGCAGGCCGGACTCGGCATCGATATTACGGGCCGCAACGTCTACATTCTCGACCAGAACGGCTCCGTGCTTGACAGTTCCAATCAGCGCACTACCGTCGTTATGACGCAGAACATTCTGTCCGCCATGAACGGCTCGGTTGGGCAGAGCAGTTCGGTCACGAACAACTATATGGATCTGGCCGTCCCCGTCGAATCGGACGGCGCGCAGTATATCGCCTACATCCGCGACAACCGCGCCACAGTCGATGCGTTGACGAGCGAACTGCTGATCATCATCCTGCGCGCGCTGGCGCTGGGCCTGGTGATCTGTGTGATTTTGTCCTTCCTGCTGTCGCAGATTCTGATTACGCCTATCCGTGCGCTGACCGTCGGGACGAAACGCGTCGCGGCAGGGGACTTTGCAAACCGCGTCACGGTAGACAGCCGCGACGAGATCGGCGACTTGACCCAGAACTTCAACCACATGGCAAAGGTTCTGCAGGATACGATCTCCGAGGCGGAGAACGAGCGCAACAAGCTTTCCACGCTGTTCCTGCACATGACGGACGGCGTCGTCGCGTTCAACACCTCCGGAACCGTCATTCACTATAATCCTGCCGCCACGCAGATGCTGGCGCAGAATCTGTCCGGTCAGACAACCTTCGACGAAATTTTCTCGAAGGAGGCGGAACTCGACACGCTCCTGACGCTGCGCAGACCGCAGTATATCGAAACGCAGAAAACCGTCGGCGAGCGTGAACTGGAACTGTTCATGGCGCCGTTCTCGTCCGACCATGCACAGGGCGGCGTCCTCGTTGTCATTCACGATGTCACCGAGCAGCGCAGGAGCGAACAACTCAAGCGCGAATTCGTCGCCAACGTCTCGCACGAACTGCGCACACCTCTGACCAACATCAAATCCTACGCTGAAACGATCGTCGATACCGGCGACGAACTGCCGCCGGAACTGCGCGCAAACTTCATGAACGTCATCATCAGCGAGGCCGACCGCATGACCCGTATCGTGCAGGATCTGCTCACGCTCAGCAAGATCGACTACGGCAAGATGGAGATGAATATCTCCCGCTTCCCGTTCCTCAAAGCCGTGCAGAATGTCTACGACGCGGCGAAGCTGAATGCCGAACAGAACCACCACCACACCATGACGCTCACCTGCGAGGGGGACATTCCCGACGTCAACGGCGACCGGGAGCGCATCGAGCAGGTCATCACAAACATCGTCTCCAACGCCGTCAAGTATACGCCCGACGGCGGCAAAATTGACATGCTCGTCGGCACGAGCGGCAAAAATGTCTTTGTCCGCGTGACCGACAACGGCATCGGCATCCCGGAAAAGGATCTGCCGCGTCTGTTCGACCGGTTCTACCGTGTGGACAAGGCGCGTTCGCGCGAGTCCGGCGGCACAGGCCTGGGCCTTTCCATCGCGCAGGAGATTCTGAACCAGCACAAGGGCCGCATCGAAATTTCATCCGAATATGGCAAGGGCACCTCGGTTCTCATCACCATGCCCGCCGCGGAGGCACAGGCATGAAGCAGGAACGAAGACCCGGCCCCGCCGGGCATGGCCGCCGGCTGCTGGAGATTGGGAAGGATATTCTGATTGTGTTTCTCGTGCTGGTCAACGTGACGCTTGCGATCATGTGTCTGCCGACGAAAACGCTCACGCAGACCAAGTGGCTGGCGAGTGCGCTGCGCCCGTTTGCGGGTCTGTTCGGCCTGAACGAGGCAGAACTGACCTACACTGCGCCCGCCACCGGCAGCGCGTTCATCGGCGCGGCGCAGCCCATCGCCGTCACGCTGAGCACTGAGGCAGGCCGTCAAAGCGCACAGTATGACTTTGCCGCTCTTGACACGCTTTACGGTCAGTACGGCGGGTTACTTGCACAGGCGCTCGAGAGCGCCGAAACGCCGCAGGCGTGCACTGAATCGGCATTTTATGCCGCGCTGCGCGGCCCCGGCGCAGCCTTCTGCTTTCCGGGAACCATCTCACCCGCTGTGCTCGGCGCGTGGCTGAACGTGCGCGCACCGGAGGGTGCGGACGCGCAGTGGTACCTGCTGGCGCTGAATGGTGAGACAGTTGAACTGTATCTGCTGGGCGGCAGCTGCTACTGCGCACAAACGGCGCTTTCCGCCGAGACGCTTGCCGCCGAACTCTCCGCCGCCGTTCCGGACGGCAGCTTTTTCGCCTTTGAATCGGACGCTGCACCTTACAGCGCGCTTGATCCGCTCTCGCTTATCAGCGCGTCGAGCGCCGCCGTCTGCACGGGCCTCGGCACGAACCCGTGCGACGCCAGATTCATTTCCGCTCTCGCAACCCAAATTGGCATCAATCCCTACGGTGACGCGCGCTTCGTCGGAAACGACGGCACGACGTCCTTTACCGAAACCGGCCTGCACCTGCGCGTAAGCGCGCAGGGCCGAATCGACCTGCAGATTCTCCAATCAGACGACCGTTTCCAGAGCGCGTCCGCCGACGCGCTGGGCCGCATTGAGGCTGCGCGCAGTCTTCTCAGCCGCCTGACCGGCGACAGCTACGGCGAGGCGCGGGTCTATCTGCAAAGCTATTCTGAAGACGGCCAGAGCGCCGTGTGTACCTTCGGCTATTATCTGTCCGGCGTCGAGATTGCGCCGCGCGGCGGCGGAATCGAGATTCGCTTCGACGGCACGCAGATCACACGCGCCTCCGTTCTGTACCGCAGCTACACAGCCACATCAACACCCGCGGCGCTTCTGCCCGCTGCACAGGCGGCGGCGTGTCTGCCGAAGGGCGAAACGCTCCGCCTTCTGTACGCAGAAGGCACCGGAGGAGAACTCACCGCCGGTTGGGAGACGGAGTAAGCTTGATATGTACCTGCCCACGATGCACTGGCGCGGGAGCGCCTGAGAGGTCGCAGCAGGTAATTGCGAAAAGCGATAGTCCGATGCGAATCCGCAGGCTTTTCGCTGTTAATCGTAGGGGTCGATGCCCACATCGACCCGGCAGAACGCACCGTTTCTGCGGGAATCTTAGGCGAATTCGCAATTTCCCAGCGGGCCGATGTGGGCATCGGCCCCTACAAACAAGTGGGTAACTCCATACAGATTCGCCGAAGACCTCTTTAGAACAGCTGCTTTCCGCCGTATCCATCGCACCACTGACTCAAATTTTCCATCAGGAGGAGCCGCTATGAGCGCTTCGCGCATGAAAAATCTGATTCTTCTTGTCTTGACGCTCTGCGCGCTGGGGCTTCTCTGCATTGTCGTGCCGAACCGGCTTGCACAGACGCATGAACAGCGGCAGATGCTGCAGGAACTCAAGACACTTTACGAGGGCTATGACCTTTCCATTGATCTGGACGAACTGCCGCGCAGTCCCACGCTCTATATTGTCGAACTCTCCGAGGACGGCGCACAAACGGCTGCGCAGGCGCTTCTGGGTGCAAAGACCGCGCCCGCAGGTGCGTCCGGCTTTGAAAGCACCTATGAATCCGATCTTGGAACGCTCCACATTACACGCACAGGCGGCTTTTCCGCGTCGCTGACCGGCGGCAGCCGGGTGCGAAATCCGGAAAAAGCCGCAGAGAAGCTGCTGCACGCCATGGATTTTCAATACCAGTCGCTCACACGCGAGCAGGCAGAAAGCGGCGCTGTGCGTATCTGCGCCTCACAGACGCTGCTCGGCGTCCCTGTGCTCGGCAGTCTTCTGGAGCTGACCTATATGGACGAGCATCTCACGGCGGTCGAGGGCACGTTTTACACCGGCGGCAGTTCCATCACGCGCGTATCAGAGCAGGAGGCCATTTCCGCCGCTGATGCGCTGGCGCAGCTGCTGGCACGGCGCGACGCGCTCGGCTGGGTCGGGAGCACGGTGACATCGCTCACGCAGGGCTATCTGCCGTCGGATCAGGCGGGTACCGGTATCCGCTTTGTGCCGGTCTGGCTGGTCGAGACGGACGCCGGAAGCTTCTTTATCAACGGCATTACGCGCGAAATCACGGCGGAAAAATAATCCTGCTGTCCAAACTTGTCGAATTATGAAGAAAATCTGAAGATTTTCTGTTGCTGAATTGTCATTTTCCTTTACATTCCTGCCGTGGTGTGCTATTCTAGAAGCGGCCGAATTTGGCTCTGTTAACATAACGCGTTTCTGCAAACACTCTTAGTGTCAACTGACGCTACCAAAGAGGGACTACATTTTGATCAAATACATCGTTCAAGGCGGCACAAAGCTTTCCGGCTCCGTGACCATTTCCGGAGCCAAGAACGCGGCGGTCGCAATCCTGCCGGCCACACTGCTCGTCAGCGGCTCCTGCCGGATCGAAAACGTACCGGATATTTCAGATGTGCGGCTGCTGCTGGAGATTCTGCGCGATATGGGCGCGGAGATCCGCCGCTACGGCCGCAACACACTCGAGATCGACTGCACCCGTGCACGCAACGCAACTGCTCCCATCGAACTCGTCCGACGCATCCGTGCGTCGTATTACCTCATCGGCGCAGAGCTTGGCCGCTTTGGTCATGCCCATGTTGCCATGCCGGGCGGCTGCAACTTCGGTGTCCGCCCCATTGACCAGCATATCAAGGGCTTCGAGGCCATGGGTGCCATGGTCGAGCAGGCCGGCGGCTATGTCTGCGCCGACGCCCCGAAGGGCGGGCTGCGCGGCGGCCACATTTATCTCGATATTGTCTCCGTCGGCGCGACGATGAACATCCTGCTCGCAGCAGTGCTTTGCAGCGGCATGACGATTATCGAAAACTGCGCCAAAGAGCCGCACATCGTGGATCTTGCGAACTTCCTGAACGCCATGGGCGCGCAGATTTCCGGCGCAGGCACCGACGTGATCAAGGTCCGCGGCGTCAAGGCGCTGCACGGCGGCTGCTATTCCATCATTCCCGATCAGATCGAAGCAGGCACCTATATGGCGGCCGCGGCAGCTGTCGGCGGCGATGTGCTGATCGAGAATGTCATTCCGAAGCATCTCGACTGCATCACTGCAAAGCTGCGCGAGATCGGCGCGGACATCACGGAATATGACGACGCCATCCGCGTCGAATCGGCCTACCGGCTGCACCGCGCAAACGTCAAGACCATGCCGTATCCCGGCTTCCCGACCGACATGCAGCCGCAGATCACGGTCTGTCTTGCTACTGCAGTCGGCACCAGTCTTGTGACCGAGGGCGTCTATGACAACCGCTTCCGCTACACCGCCGAACTTGGCCGCATGGGCGCAAACATTCAGGTAGAAGGGAAGACCGCCATTATCGACGGCGTGCAGACGCTGCACGGCTGCGAGGTCCGTGCCTGTGATCTGCGCGCAGGCGCAGCAATGGTTATTGCTGCCATGTGCGCCGAGGGCATGACGCTCATCGAGGACGCGCACTTCATCGAGCGCGGTTATGAGGATATCGTCGGCAAACTCACCGCACTCGGCGCGCACATCCGCCGTATCGAAACCTACGAAACCCCCAGCGTTTCAGAGGACGCAGGCTGAGAAAAAATTTCCCCGGCAGGACGCAGACGTGTCCCGCCGGGGTTTCTTTACATAAAAAGTCCCGGGTCAAATGACCTGGGACTTTCATATTTGCTTTGGCACAACCTGCATGATTTGGGGACCCCGCAGCGCAATTTGCCGTTTTCATTAATTGGTCAGATACGAATCGTCTGTGATTGGAATGAAGTCGTCTATCGGCGTTAAGGTATCCAGGAACGCGCGCAGGTCCTCATAGCTGCATTCCTCTGTACTCATAAGCGTATCTGCCCACTCCAGCCGATTATCTGTCATGGAAAACAGGGAAACGTATTCAACGTGCAGATATCCCATGCCTCCGTCGTGAACAGCGATGCCGTTGCCATCATACGCATACAGGCAGTTGCTGTAACTCCAGTAATTTTCTTCGCTTGAAACAACCTTTGTGCCGTCAAATGTATAAATATAATACCACACCGCTTTTTCCCGCACAATGAGTTCTGGTATGCCGTTCTTGTCAATGTCATACAGCGTATACTCCGTTGTATAGCCTGAACTCATCGTCGGGTGCACCAGCAATACCGCTTTATATTGCTCCATGTAGGAGTTGTCATTGGCAGCGCTTTGCCCTGTCTGCAGGTCGATATCCTCTTTATTTCCGCCAGTCCATTCGATATATCCCGTAAGACGTTCTGCATCTATGGAAACTGTTCCTACAAGAATATTCGCCTGATGCGTCCATTCAGCACTCTTCGTTTGAACTCGGATCTCAAACAACGCCTCTGTGTCATTCTTCCAGCAGCCATTCACGGCACTTCCGGACACGATATCCTCATTTCCCCACGGATAGTCAGCAAAATACGCATCCAATAATAGCTTTAATTGATCAAGCGGTAGCGGCTCCGCCGCACGCTCGTCCAATTCAGAACGGACGGCATATGTACGCAGATCCACATAAAAGATTTTGGGATCATCATAATTGGATGTGCCGCCATGCAGATATACAGCCGCGTACCCATCTTGAAGTTCGATTTCGCTGGCCCAATAATAACCTGGATCAAACTGCTCGATTCTCGCCAGCGTTTCCCCGGTGTAGGAAACTGCATAAAAATCAGGACCGTATTGTCCGCATAGATAGATTGCAGCGTCCCCGAAGGCAGCCCCCGTTTTTCTTCCCGCATAGTCAGAATTTTTCCACAGCTGATCAGCCCCGCTGCCATCACAGCCAGAACTATCATGAGCAGGAATCGTTTCATTTTGCAGATACCTCCCATTTTTGTCTTTTCTCTCTTCATTCGTTTGCCGCATCTTGAAACGCCGGGAGCACCATATCCTCGTAGGCGCGCCCCAACACTTTTAGTTGGTTTTTTCTCTGGAAAGCAAAACGACCGTCTCGACATGTGCGCATCTGGGGAAAAGATCGACCGCTTCGGCAGAGCGGAGGGTGTAACCGGTCTGGGTAAGCAGCTTGACATCGCGGGCGAGGGTAGCCGGATCGCAGGAGACATAGACGACACGTTCCGGCTGCATGGCGGCAATGGCTTCGATCACATCGGCGCTCACGCCCTTGCGCGGTGGATCGACGACGATTACGTCAGGTTTTTCTCCGCGCTCAGCCAGCAGCTTCGCGGCCGCGCCTGCATCCATGCAGTAAAATTCCGCGTTGTCCATGCCGTTCTGTGCGGCGTTATAGTTCGCGTCCTCGATCGCCTGCGGGATGATCTCGACGCCGACGGCCTTTTTCGCGTGCCGCGCAAGACAGAGCGTGATCGTGCCCGTGCCGCAGTAAAGGTCGAGTACCGTCTCAGTCCCGGTCAATCCGGCCAGTGCAGCGGCCTTTTCATACAGGCGCTCAGCCTGTGCGTGGTTGACCTGATAAAACGCGGGTGCAGAGAGCCGGAACTGCAGCCCGCAGAGCGTATCGGTGATCGTTCCGCTGCCGTAGAGCGGAAGGAACTCCGTGCCAAGCACGGTATTGCCTTTTTTCGTGTTGGGAGAGAAGACAATCGTCGTGATGCCCGGCTCGGCAGCGAGGAGTGTCTGGACAAGCTGCTTTTTCTTCGGCAGCTGCTGCGTATTTGCCGTGATGCAGACGAGGATCTGGCCGCTTTCCGCGCCGAAGCGGATATAAATGTGCCGGATATAGCCGGTATGCGCGGCTTCGTCATAGGCGCGGATGCTGTATTTGCGCATCCAGTCCAGAACGGCTGCGCGGATGCGGTCGGCGCAGTCCGGCTGGATGCGGCAGTGTGCGACCGGAATGACCGTGTGCGTTTTTCCGGCGAAGAAGCCCGCGACGGGCTTTCCGTTCTGCTCCTGCACGGGGAACTGCACCTTGTTCCGATAGCCGTCGATCTGTTCCGCGCCGGTGATGGGCAGGGAAGAGAGCGTCTGGCCGCCGATGCGTGTCAGGCAATTATAGACGTGCACGCGCTTGAGTTCCAATTCCTGCGCATAGTCCATATGCCGCAGCGCGCAGCCGCCGCATCTTGGAAAATAGGGACAGTCCGGCTCCACGCGGTGCGCCGACGGCTGCTCCACACGCAGCAGTTCCGCAAAAACCGCCGAACGCCCGATGTGTGCAACGCAGATTTTACACACCTCGCCCGGCAGTGCACCTGGTACGAACACGACCTGTCCGTCTACGCGCGCAATACCGGTTCCGTCTGCGGTTGCAGTCTCGATTGTCACCTGCAGCGTCTCGCCGCGTTTGCATTCCTTCATGGCTGCGTGGAATGTTTCACGTGAAACATTCATTCCTCCTTCAAAAGTTCACCGGTGGTCAAATCAATGGTATAGAGATGCTTGAACTGCTGATCGCCGTTTTCCGTGGAATAGGAAACAGAGATCGTATAATTCACAACAATCGCTCCGTCTTCCTCGGAAATGCTGTATCCGCCGTTCACATAGCCGATCGCACCTTTTTCCTGCGCAGCTGGGTAGACCGTCTCCTGCGCATAGGAGATCACAGTCTGTGATAGATCGTCAAAAACGGTGTTTGCCGCTGCGGACGCGTCAGAAGTTCCGAGCGTCAAATGGGGCAGGGTATAGGTACAGCTGACGATTTCCTCGAGATCTGTCTGTATTGTCTCCGGTTCATCGAGCCAGCTTGTTTCCAAGCCGTCGGATGCGCCGTTCTGGTTCGGCGTGATGTGGATGACGTTTTCCTGCAAGTCTTCCGGTTCCGCCGGGGTTTCCGGCACGATTGTCTCTTCCTGAACGGGAGAGGCAGGATTCTCCTGCTGCGCGGTTTTTTTTGCGCAGCCCGCCGCGCTGATGATAAGGGCAGCGGCCAGAGTGATCATAAATAGCTTTTTCATATGCAAACCTCCTGTATACCAGCGATTTTAGCACAGGAACACGCTTGTGTAAAGCTGGGAAAAGCGGTATACTGGAAAGCAGTCTGAACTTTGGAGTTGAGTTTATGCTGGATTATCGTCACTGCACACTCTGTCCGCGTGCATGCGGTGTTGACCGGGCAGCAGGGGAGCGTGGCTTCTGTCAAATGCCCGACCATATTCTTGCCGCGCGGGCCGCGCTGCACTATTGGGAAGAGCCGGTCATTTCCGGCAGCTTCGGCAGCGGCGCTGTGTTTTTCTCCGGCTGCACGCTGCGTTGCGCATTCTGCCAGAACGAAGTGATCTCCCAAGAGAATTTTGGCAAGGAACTTTCCAGGAAAGAACTTCGTGCCGCGTTCGAGCGGCTGATCGACGAGGGCTGTCAGAACATCAATCTTGTCACGCCGACGCATTTTCTGCCGTCCATCCTCCCGGCACTCACGCCGAAGCTGCCTGTGCCGGTCGTATATAATTGCGGTGGGTATGAATCGGTTGAGACATTGCGTGAACTGGATGGGCTGATCGATATTTATCTTCCGGACTTCAAATACTCCGACGCTGCGCTTGCAAAGGAACTCTCTGCCGCGCCGGAGTATCCGCAGATTGCGTCCGCCGCCATTCTGGAAATGTACCGGCAGGTGGGAGGCGCAGTGATAGAAGACGAGCAGATGACGCGCGGGGTCATCATCCGCCATCTGGTGCTGCCAGGCTGCATCGACAATTCACTCGGCGTCCTGGACTGGATTGCGGACCATTTTCCGAAAAAAGACGTGTTGGTCAGCCTGATGAGTCAATATGTCCCCATGGGTCATGCAAAGCAAATGCCGCCCTTTGACCGGCGCATCACGCAGGACGAATATGATGCTGTTTTGTCCTATCTCTATCTATTGGAGTTGGACAACGGCTATACACAGGACTTTTCCGCCGCATCAGCAGACTACATCCCGGAATTCAATCTTGAGGGTTTATAAATTTTAAACAAACGTTTGCATTTTGAACCGGTCTGTGTTATAGTGTAAGTACTAAGATTAAAGGGGCTGTCAAGATGGGCAGAACAAGCAGCAAACGGGAAGAGATTCTTTGCTTCCTCACAAAATTCGCAGCAGAAAACGGATATGCGCCTTCCGTGCGCGAGATCTGCGCTGCCGTCGGGCTGCAATCCACGGCGACCGTACATTACCACCTGAACGCACTGCGACAGGATGGACTGATTGAAATGGACGGTATGAAAAAACGCACGATCACCCTTGCCGATTCCCACCGGGCTGACCGCATCCCCGTCGTCGGCGTGGTCACGGCAGGCGTGCCCATTCTGGCGGTTGAAAATATTGAAGGCTATCTGCCGTGGGACGGAGAAGCGGGCTGCTTTGCGCTGCGTGTCCGGGGTGATTCCATGATCGGCGCCGGGATTCTCGACGGAGACAGAGTTGTCGTTCGCTCTCAGCCGACTGCGGACAACGGAGAGATTGTCGTTGCACTGCTTGGGGATTCCGCAACGGTCAAGCGTTTCCGCAAGGACGGAAACCAGATCTGGCTTCTGCCGGAAAACCCGGCGTATCAGCCCATCGACGGCAATCATGCCCAAATCATTGGTAAGGTCAAGGCTGTGATTAGAACCTATTAAATTATAGAAAATAAAACGCTCTTACTTCGGTATCACCGAGGGAAGGGCGTTTTTCACGATACGCTTGTCAAGAAAAAACTCGTATCATAAATTTGCAACAGCCCTTCGGCTTTTCTGGACTTTTCCCACGAAGATTGAAGTAACTCAAAATTTCTGATGCAGTCCATATCAGTTCCGTAGGGGCCGATGCTTACATCGGCCCGGCGCAGTGCACCGGTTTTATAGGAATCTTCGGCGAATTCGTACCGCTTTGCTGGGTTTGCCGGGAATATATTTTATTCATTCAAACTCAATGTTTCACGTGAAACATGAAAAACAATAAATTCACAGTGCTTATATTGCAATTTCAGAAACAGGCCGGTATAATAGAATGCAAAATGGGGTCGAAGGGGTGTGAAACGGGTATGGCAAAGATTTTAGCATTTGTCAATCAGAAGGGCGGCGTTGGAAAAACAACCTCCGCGGTCAATTTAGCCGCCGCACTGCAAAAGGCGGGCAAACGTGTTCTTCTGTGCGACTTTGACCCGCAGGCCAACGCGACCTCCGGCCTTGGCGTAGAAAAAAGCACAGCCGCGCATTCGACCTATGATATCGTGATTGAGGACTTCCCCGCCGCAGACGCCGTGATTCGCACAAAATACTGCGACATTCTGGCCTCCAACGTTGCGCTGTCCGGCGCAGGTGTAGAGTTGGTAGGCGTTGAGAAGCGGGAATACGCGCTTCGGCATGCACTCGAGCCGCTGCGGGAAAAGTATGATTATATCTTCATCGACTGTCCGCCGTCTCTGGAATTGCTGACGCTCAACGCGCTCTGCGCCGCCGATCAGGTTTTGATTCCCGTGCAGTGCGAATATTACGCGCTGGAGGGTCTTTCCGATCTGATGGTCACGCTCCGCGCAGTTAAGAAGCGGCTGAACCCGTCGATCTCCATTTTTGGCGTTTTACTTACCATGTACGACGGCCGGACGAATTTCTCCGCACAGGTTGCCGAGGAGGTCCGCCGCCATTTTCCCGGCAAGGTCTTTGCTGCGGCCATCCCGCGCAACGTGCGATTATCCGAAGCGCCCAGCCACGGCATGCCCGTGTGTGCCTATGATAAATTCAGCCGCGGTGCAGCGGCCTATGACGCAGTCGCGCAGGAGATCCTTGCGAAAGAACAGTGAGAGGAGCAACGCATATGGCAATGCGAAAAGGTCTTGGCAAGGGTCTTGGCGCCCTGATTGAAGACTTTAACGAGCAGCCGAACACGCCCGGCGAAGGCGCCGTGACGCTGCCGCTGCAAAAAATTGAACCAAATCCCCTTCAGCCGCGAAAAACCTTCAACCCGGAAGAACTGGATTCCCTGGCGGATTCCATCCGCATGCACGGCATTATCCAGCCGCTGACGGTCCGCAAGCTGCCATCCGGGTTTTATCAGATCATCGCAGGCGAACGCCGCTGGCGTGCGGCACGGCTGGCCGGACTATCCGACGTGCCGGTCGTGATCATTGAAGCTGATGATAAAAAGGCAATGGAACTGGCGCTGATTGAAAACTTACAGCGATCAGACCTCAACCCGATTGAAGAGGCGCTCGGCTATCAGGAATTGATGGGTACCTACGAAATGACGCAGGAGCAGGCCGCCGCCCGTGTGGGCAAATCCCGCCCGGCGGTTGCGAACGCGCTGCGGCTTTTGAGCCTCAGCCCTGCTGTGCTGGAACTGGTCAAGGATGGTTCCCTGTCCGCCGGCCACGCGCGGGCGCTGCTGCCCGTCAAGGATGAGGCGCAGCAGCTGTCCATCGCGCAGAAGGTCATGGCGCTGGGTCTTTCCGTCCGGCAGACGGAGGCGCTTTGCAAAAAGCTTACCAAGCAGGCGCAGCCCGTCAAGGAGCAGCCGCCGCGGGTCGATTATCTGGCTGAATGTGAAAAGGAACTGACTGCCGGCCTTGGCCGCAAGGTGCGTATCGTCTCCGGTAAACGCAAAGGCCGCATCGAACTGGAATACTATGGGCAGGACGATCTGCAGCAGCTGTATGATGCGCTGCACACCATCCGCAAAAAGGAGCATCACTGATGGACGAAAAGAAAACCCCGCAGCCGGAGCAGGCTGCCCCAGAAACCGGAAAGCCGCTGAGCGAAAAGCGTAAATCCGCGCTGCTTCGGTATATGGCTGTTTTGTTCTGTGCAGCATTCATTCTGGTTCTGATCTCACTGATTTTGCAGACACATTCCTCTGAAGCAAAGATTTCCGAACTGAATGCCGCCAACACAAGCGCGCTTTCCAACGCCGAGGCGCTGCAAAATGAGAACCGCGCCTTGCAGGACGACAAGATCGCGCTGGAAAAAGAAAATCAGGAACTGCAGGACAAGCTGGACGAACTGACGGAAAAGCTGGACGAAGCCGCGCAGGCCGAAGAGGATTCGCAGGCGGCGGAAAATGAAATGATCAAGTCCCTGCGCACCGAACTTGACCGGACAAAGGAAGCATATGAAGCGCTGCTGGAGGCGAAAAGCTGTGAGACGCGCGAAGGAAACGTCACGTTCTCCCGCGCTATGCAGACGCTCGAACGGCTGAAGGACTATCTGGGACAAACCGCGCTGGAAGAATATAAAGCGCTTGGCGGAGAATAACAGGAGGAAGAAAAACTATGATTGATATTAAATTTTTAAGGGAGAATCCGGACGCTGTCCGCGAAAATATCCGCAAAAAGTTTCAGGATGCAAAGTTGCCGCTTGTAGACGACGCCATCCGTCTCGACGCGGAAAAGCGTGCTGCGCAGCAGGAATGTGAGCAGCTGAAGGCTGCCCGCAACAAGCTGTCGAAGGCAAACGGTCCGCTTTATGGCCAGCTGAAAAAAGCGGATGAGGCGCAGAAAGCGGAACTGCAGAAGCAGATTGATGAAAACAACGCCAAGGTCAAGGCCGACGACGAGCGCCGCGCCGAACTGGAAAAGAAGCAGGCCGAGGCGGAGGAGAAACTGCGCGAGATCATGTATGTGATCCCGAACATCATTGACCCGTCCGTCCCGATCGGGCCGGACGACAGCCACAACGTCGAGGTACAGCGCTTCGGCGATCCCGTCGTACCTGATTTTGAGATTCCCCATCATGTTGATATCATGCAGTCGTTTGACGGCATCGATAAGGATTCCGCAGGCCGCGTGGCCGGCATGGGCTTTTATTATCTGCTGGGCGATATTGCACGTCTGCACGAGGCGGTTTTGGCCTACGCACGCGACTTCATGATTGATCAGAAGGGCTTTACCTATGTCATTCCGCCGTTTATGATGCACGGCAACGTCGTCAAGGGTGTCATGTCCTTCCCGGAAATGGAAGCCATGATGTACAAGATTGAGGGCGAGGATCTCTATCTGATCGGCACGAGTGAACACACCATGATTGGCCGCTTCATCGACCAGATCATCCCGGAGGCAAAGCTTCCTCTGACGCTCACAAGCTATTCCCCCTGCTTCCGCAAGGAGGTCGGCAGCCACGGTCTGGAAGAGCGCGGCGTGTACCGTATCCACCAGTTTGAAAAGCAGGAAATGATCGTTGTCTGCCGTCCGGAGGAATCCATGGACTGGTATAACAAGCTTTGGAGCTACTCTGTCGAGTTGTTCCGCAACATGGAGATTCCTGTCCGTCAGCTGGAATGCTGCTCCGGCGATCTGGCCGATCTGAAGGTCAAATCCTGCGATATTGAGGCGTGGAGCCCGCGGCAGCAGAAATATTTTGAGGTCTGCTCCTGCTCGAATCTCGGCGACGCACAGGCCCGCCGTCTCGGCATTCGCATCAAGGGCGCGGACGGCAAGATGTATCTGGCCCACACCCTCAACAACACCTGCGTTGCACCCCCGCGCATGCTCATCGCGTTCCTTGAGAACCACCTCCAGAAGGACGGCACCGTCACCATCCCGAAGTGCCTGCAGCCGTACATGGGCGGCAAGGAAGTTCTGGTTCCGAAGCACTGATCTCGCCAGTTGTAGGGGTCGATGCCCACATTGACCGGCAGAACGCACCATTTTTTATGAAAATCTGCGGCGACTTCGCAACTTCTCATTGGGCCGACAGAGTCGTCGGCCCCTACAACGACACTCGCTCTTCCCCGTAGGGGCGGACGACTCTGTCCGCCCGCAGAATATACCGCTTTTTACGGAAATCTTCGGCGAATTCGTAACTTCCCAGCGGGCCGATGTGGGCATCGGCCCCTACAAAGTGCTGTGCAGATTTGTAACTGTCAGACGGGCGAAGCAGAGCCCCTCCCCAACCAAATCAAGA
>ULWL01052190.1_pt1 | contig 16010 bp, 23 predicted proteins | sample 1960171 | NCBI WGS metagenome assembly ULWL01 (sample SAMEA4835807, study PRJEB28245) | human gut metagenome | biome: gut microbiome; material: fecal sample | place: Denmark | collected 2008 | reverse complement strand
GGAAGCCTGATTGCAGATGACCTGAAAGGCATTCTCCGTGACATTCGAGAGCAGCATCGCCCCGACACCATGACTGCGGATGAAAGTTCCCTCGCAGCAACCGTACAGGGTCAGTTGCAGAATGCGATGAATTTTGAGGGCAGCTCTGAGGAAAAGCAAATCCGTGCGCTCCTTGCCACTTTGGGCATTGATTATGACAAGCTCTCCAAAGAGCAGTTCGTCTCGCTGATTGAAATACTCAAGCTGTCCAAGTACTTGAAAAGCCCCATCAACCAGCGTGGGAAAGCAAAGCCACAGTTGCAGCACGGGAAAGGCAGAAAGAAACGCAAATAAGAAAAAACCGCTATATTCAGGTTTTCACTGAATATAGCGGTTTTTCGTTGTCCAACCCTGCCTGACAGATGCTCATTTCGTAATTTCGGTCTAAACCTGTTTTACGAACACCCGTCTATTTTCCGGGACGCTCCGTTTTATGCGCTGTCAGTCCTGCTGCCAGTTGTGCCAGACGTTCTGCACGTCCTCGTTATCCTCCAGCATGTCGATGAGCTTGTTCATGCTCTTGACGTCGTCCTCGCTGGTCATGGTGACGTAATTCTGAGGCACCATTTCGATCTCGGCGCTTTCGAAGGTATAGCCCTTGTCCTCCAGAGCCTTCACCACGTCGTTGAAGCTGTCGGGATCGGTGGTGATCTCGAACACGGGGCCGTCGGGGGAGAAATCCTCGGCACCGGCGTCCAGCGCGTCCATCATGACGGTATCCTCGTCCAGCTCGCCGTCCTCGTTGTCGATGACGATGACGCCCTTGCGGTCGAAGGACCAGGACACGCAGCCCTGGGCGCCCATGCCCTTGCCGTACTTATCAAAGTAGTGGCGGATCTCGGGGGCGGTGCGCTGGCGGTTGTCAGTCAGGGCCTCCACGATGACGGCCACGCCGCAGGGACCGTAGCCCTCGTAGGTGACGGACTCGTAGTTGTCGGTGTTGCCGGAGCCCAGCGCCTTGTCGATGGTGCGCTTGATGTTGTCATTGGGCATATTGGCGGCCTTGGCCTTGGCCACCACGGTGGCCAGGCGGGAGTTATTGGCGGGGTCGCCGCTGCCGCCCTGCTTGACGGCCACGATGATCTCCTTGGCGATCTTGGTAAAGGTGGCGGAGCGCTTGGCGTCGGCCGCGCCCTTGGTCTTCTGAATATTGTGCCACTTGGAATGTCCGGACATGTGATTACTCTCCTTCGATCATATAGTATTGCACGGCGTCCCGGTGGACCGCCGATTTTGAGACGCAGATGGCGGGAAAGGCTTTTTGCAGGCGGTGCACCACCTCGGGGCACACCACGTCCTCCGTGGGAAAGTGCCCTGCGTCGACGAGGTTCAGGCCCCGGGTATCCAAAAAGTCGTTGTAGCGCAGGTCGCTGGTGACAAAGGTATCGCAGCCCTGGGCCAGCGCGTGGGGGATGTATTCGCCGCAGGCCCCGCCGCCTACGGCCACCCGGTGCACAGGCCGCCCGCCGTCGCGGTAGCGCAGGCCCCTGCAACTTAATGATTTTACCACATCATGCAGGAACTGTTCAAGGGGTATTTCGCAGGAAAGTGTGCCGATGCGGCCAATTTTTTGCTCGTTCAGGGGAATGGTGCCCGAAAGGCCCAGCTTTTGGGCCAGACAGTCGTTGACGCCGCCCTCCGCCGCGTCCAGATTCGTATGCATGCAGATGACGGACAGGTCCTGCCGCACCAGGCAGGTCAGCAGACTGCCCAGACGGGTATCGTCCCGCAGGGTCTGCATTTCCCGCTCATGCCAGCGGACGTTCATCACCGGGTGATGGGCCACGATCAGGTCCGCCCCCAGCTCCGCTGCCTCCGCCGCCACGGCGGGCGTTACGTCCAGCGCCACCAGCACCCGCCGGACCGGCCGGTCCGGACGGCCCACCAGCAGGCCCACGTTGTCCCAGCTCTCCGCCGTGTCCGGAGGCGCCCAGTCGTACAAAAACTGCTCAATATCCCGTACTGTGATCATAAAAGCGCCTCCTTTTTCTTCTCCAGGGCGGCAATGAGCTCCGGCAGCGTGCCGCAGTCCGCGTCTTCCCGGCTGCGGTGCAGGCCCTCCAGTCTCCGCCGCAGCCGCCGCAGCTGTGCATCCAGATAGTCGCCGTACAGAGGGTCGTTTTCCAGGCAAAAGCCGGCGTACAGCCGGGCCTCCTCCGGGGTGAAGGCCTCCCCTGCCGCCATTTGCAGCACCACATACAGCTTGCCCTTGTCCCACACCAGCCGCTCGTCCCGGCAGGCATAGCCGTTTTCCGAAAGCCAGCGGCGCAGCAGCTCCACCTTGGTCTGGGGCTGGAGCAGCAGGGTGCAGCCGGAGGTCCGGGGCCAGGGGCTATCCGTCAGGATCTGTATGATCGTCTCGCCGCCCATACCGGCCATGACCAGGGTGTCGGCCTCATGGGGAGCGATGCCCCGGAGGCCGTCGCACAGGCGCAGATCCAGGGCCGCGCCGTATTCCGCCGCGGTGCGCCGGGCGTGGGCCAGGGGCTCCGGCCCGATGTCCGCCGCGATGGCGGAGGTGATCCGCCCCTGCTGCATCAGCCACACCGGAAGGTAGCCATGGTCTGTGCCGATATCCGCCAGGTGCGCCCCTGCCGGGACCATGTCCGCCAGCAGACGCAGCCGGGGCTGCAATTGTAAGTGTTTCATAGGCTCTCCTGATAACACAGATGAACGCATACGGACGGGCCGTATGCGTTCCTGTTTGCGGGCGGGATGTTATTGAGCGCTCTTGTTGGCTTCCTCGTTGACCAGGGCCAGCAGCTTGTCCACATCGATGCCGTGAACGGCGCAGGCCTCCTCCACGGTCTCGCCGCGGGAGGAGGGGCAGCCCAGGCAGTGCATGCCGATGGACAGGAAAATAGGAGCGGTCTGGGGAGCGACATCCAGGATATCACCGATGATGGTGTCCTTGGTGATCTCGATCATGATAAATTACCTCCATGTTGAAATTGCTGCTCATAGTATACCCCAACCGTGCCGCCGTTTCAACAGGAACTTTCAAAAATCGGAAAATTGCCTGTTCAGCCGCGGCAGGGGGATTTCTTTCTCTCTCAGCTCTGATATGCCGCTATCAGCTCCCGGAAGGCCGGGAGGCTGCGGCGGATCATGTCGTTGGACACGCAGTAGCTCAGGCGCACATAGCCCGGGCACTCAAAGCCCGTTCCGGGCACCACCAGCAGGTTATGCTCCCGCTTGGCCCTTTCGCAGAAAGCCACATCGTCACCGCCGGGAGCCTTGACAAACAGATAGAAGGCCCCGTCGGGCTTGGCACACTGATAGCCCATGGCGGTGAGCTCCCGGTACAGCAGCTGGCGGTTCTCATCATAGGCTGCCAGGTCCGGCGTCTCATCGGCGCAGCGGGCGATGGTCAGCTGGATCAGCGTGGGCGGGCACACATGGCCGCAGGACCGGGCCGCCCCGGCGATGGCGCTGTACACCGCCTGGTGGTCCTCCACAAAGTCCGGCACGCAGATATAGCCGATGCGCTCGCCGGGCAGGGACAGGGACTTGGAATAGGAGTAGCACACGATGGTGCTGCGGTACACCGTGGGGATGAAGGGCACCTCCACGCCGCCGTATACCAGCTCCCGGTACGGCTCGTCGGCAATGATGTAGATGGGGTGGCCGTACTCCGCACTCTTGCGCTCCAGCAGCCGGGCCAGGCCCTCCAGGGTCTGCCGGGTATACACCACGCCGGAGGGATTGTTGGGGGAGTTGATGATAATGGCCTGGGTACGGGGGGTCAGGCGGCGCTCCACCTGGTCCAGGTCGATCTGGAACGCATCGGTGTCTGCCGGCACCACCACCAGATGGCCGCCGTTGGACTCGGTAAAGGGCCGGTATTCCGGGAAGAAGGGGGCCACCACCATGATCTCGGAGTCCTCCTCCGCCAGCAGGGCCTTGATCACGGCGATCAGCCCCGGGGCCGCACCGCAGGTGAGAAACAGGTTCCCGGCCTTCAGGTCCGTGCCGAACCGACGGTTCAGGTTGGCGGCGATGGCCTCCCGTGCGCTGTCAAAGCCGCAGGCCATGGAATAGCCGTGGACCTTGATGGAATCGGTGTCGTTGAGAATATCGTGAATGGACTGGTTGACCTTGGCCGGGGCGGGGATGCTGGGGTTTCCCAGGGAATAATCGAACACGTTCTCCGGGCCCACCGTTTTGGCCTGCTCCAGGCCATAGGCGAACAGCTCCCGGATGACGGAGGGCGCGGTGCCCAGCTGATAGAATTTCTGGTTTACCATAACATACTCTCCTCTATGTATGCGGTTTGGTCAGGACAGGTGCATCCGCCGGGACAGGACGCTGCCGGCGGCGATGGAGGCCAGCTTGGAATAGGCGCTGTCGGACCGGGACACCAGCACGATGGGCACCCTAGCCCCCAGGATCACGCCGGCGTTCTTGGCTCCGCCGAACAGGGACGCGGCCTTGCCGATGCCGTTGCCCACCTCGTAATTGGGCACCAGCAGAATATCCGCCATGCCTGCGCCGGGTGCGCTGTAGTGCTTGTGGCGGCAGGCCTCGGGGCTGACGGCCAGGTCCAGGGCCACGGGGCCGCAGACGTTCATGTGATATTTGGCCCAGCGGTCGGTCATGTGGGCCAGGGCGTCGGCGTCCACGGTGGACTGGATCTTGGGGTTCACCTGCTCCGCGCCGCAGATGCAGGCGGCGTTGATGGTCTCGTACCCCAGGGCCTGGAAGCACATGGCGGCATTTTCCAGAATATCGGCCTTTTTCTCCAGGTCCGGGAAGGTGTTGACGCCGCCGTCGGTGAGGATGACCATCCGGCCCAGGGCCGGGATCTCGTAGAACATGCAGTGGGTGGTCAGGCGGCCGGTGCGCAGGCCGTGCTCCTTGTTGAACACCGCCCGCATCAGGTCGGCGGTACCCAGAATGCCCTTCATCAGGAAGTTGGCCTTCCCCTGGGCACACAGGGCCACGGCCTTGGCGGCGCAGTCGGTGTCGCTGTCGGCGGCGACGATCTGATAGGCGGCAGGGTCCTCCCCCAGTTGGGACAGCATGGCGGTGATCTCGCCGGCGTGGCCCACCAGAATGGGGACAGCGATGCCCTCACGGCGGGCCTCGACCACCGCCTGGATCACCGGCTGGTCATGGGCGGCAGCCACGGCGATGACCCCCGGAGTTCCGCCCCGGGCAGCCTCGATGATGCCGTCAATGGTATGGATCATATTGCTTTTCCTCCTTGTATCTATCCACAAAAAAACAGTCGCTCTCGTCTATCACTCTGACCACATTATACAGCGTTGCACCGGACCCGTCAATGAAAAAACGCCGAATGGTTCAATAAAATTTCCCACCGCCGGGACTTGGATATGGCCGCCTCAAAAGAAAACCCCCTATCCTGTTCGGATAGGGGGTGCAGCAGCAGGCAGGTTTTCTTACTTCAGGCTCTGTGCCACGGCCACGGCCACGGCCACAGTGGCGCCCACCATGGGGTTATTGCCCATGCCCAAAAAGCCCATCATTTCCACATGGGCGGGCACGGAGGAGGAACCGGCGAACTGGGCGTCGGAGTGCATACGGCCCATGGTGTCGGTCATGCCGTAGCTGGCGGGACCGGCGGCCATGTTGTCCGGGTGCAGGGTGCGGCCGGTGCCGCCGCCGGAGGCCACGGAGAAGTACTTCTTGCCCTGCTCGATGCATTCCTTCTTATAGGTGCCGGCCACGGGATGCTGGAACCGGGTGGGGTTGGTGGAGTTGCCGGTGATGGACACGTCCACGCCCTCGGCGTGCATGATGGCCACGCCCTCGCGGACGTCGTCGGCGCCGTAGCAGCGGACATTGGCCCGCTCGCCCTCGGAATAGTGGATCTCCCGAACCACCTTCAGCTGGCTGGTGTAATAGTCAAACTGGGTCTGGACATAGGTGAAGCCGTTGATGCGGCTGATGATCTGGGCAGCGTCCTTGCCCAGGCCGTTGAGGATTACCCGCAGGGGCTGCTTGCGGGCCTTATTGGCGTTCTTCACGATGCCGATAGCGCCCTCGGCGGCGGCGAAGGACTCGTGGCCCGCCAGGAAGGCGAAGCACTTGCTCTCGTCGCTGAGGAGCATAGCGCCCAGGTTGCCGTGGCCCAGGCCCACCTTGCGGTCGTCGGCCACGGAGCCGTCGATGCAGAAGGACTGCAGGCCCACGCCGATCATCTTGGCGGCCTCGGCGGCAGTCCTGACGCCGGACTTCAGGGCGATAGCCGCGCCCACGGTGTACGCCCAGCAGGCGTTCTCGAAGCAAATGGGCTGGATCTCCTTGACGATCTCGTAGGGGTCGAAGCCCCGGGCCTTGCAGAGCTCCCGGCACTCCTCCACGGAGCCGATGCCGTACTGAGCGAGGACGCCATTGATCTTGTCGATTCTTCTTTCGTAGCTTTCAAACAGTGCCATTTTTCCGTCCTCCTCTTATTCCTGCCGGGGATCAATATACTTGGCGGCGTTGTCGAACTGACCGTAGTGGCCCTTGGCCTTTTCCAGGGCGGCGGCGGCGTCGTCGCCCTTTTTGATGAAGTCCATCATCTTGCCCAGGCTGATGAACTCATAGCCCACGATCTCGTTGTCCTTGTTCAGGGCCACCCGGGTCACATAGCCCTCGGCCATTTCCAGGTAGCGGGGGCCCTTGGCCTTGGTGGCGAACATGGTGCCCACCTGGCTGCGCAGACCCTTGCCCAGGTCCTCCAGGGAAGCGCCCACGGACAGGCCGCCCTCGGAGAAGGCGGACTGAGACCGGCCATATACGATCTGCTCGAACAGCTGACGCATGGCGGTGTTGATGGCGTCACACACCAGGTCGGTGTTCAGCGCCTCCAGAATGGTCTTGCCGATGAGGATCTCGGAGGCCATAGCGGCGGAATGGGTCATGCCGGAGCAGCCGATGGTCTCCACCAGCGCCTCCTCAATGATGCCGTTCTTGATATTCAGCGTCAGCTTGCAGGCGCCCTGCTGGGGGGCGCACCAGCCCACGCCGTGGGTAAAACCGGAAATATCGGAGATTTCCTTGGCCTGGACCCACTTGCCCTCCTCGGGGATGGGAGCCGGACCGTGATAAGCGCCCTTGGCGACGGGACACATATGCTGTACCTCAGTGGTATAGATCATAGCGAATTCCTTCCTTCTAAATAATGAGGGATGTCCTCTTATACGCCATTATAGCAAGCCCACCGCGAATTTGCAAGTAATATTCCGAACATTCCGTGCAGCAGCTGGTGAGGCGATACGTTTTTGCTGATTTGCTGCATCCTGTAGGACAGCTCTCTGTCAAGTGCATCGTCAGGGGGGCGAATAGCCGCGCCGCCTTTATCCGTTGGAAAGGCAATCATGCTATTCCTCCGCTCCGAATCCCATAGCACTTTTTCACGAACAATTTGGAAAAAGTTCTTGCCAAGCAGGGGTATTCGATTGTATACTTAGGATAGTTGACAGCGATGCGCTGAAAACGACAAATCCGAAGGGTGTTCTCTCTCGATTTGCTTATGAACCATCAGGCAGCATCGCGAAGCAGCGGCGAGGGGCCGAAGGGGCCCGGTAAGGATGACGGTATGAAAAAATCAGAAACAAATACTTTACGTATTGAGCCCCGCAAGGTTCATGCCGCCGCGGTAGGAATGGCGATGGTGCTCATATACCTTGATTATCATTACTTTGTTGAGACTTTTTACTGGGTTTTTCAGCCGCCTTTTCGCATAGCAATTGACACGGTCACGATTGTTGCTATAGGCTTAATACTCAATGTCGTAGGCCTTAGTGAGATACTTGCTACCAGCCGAACATATATTGTATCTACCAAAGGAGTTACGGTCATTTTTTTGGGTATCATCCGCCGTCTATATCCATGGCAGCGGTTCCAGAGTATTAACGTGTACCCTATGGACATAGGTGATCCTCCATGGGGAGGCCAGCCGTTTTTAATGGTTTGCAGTACCATACCGATCCGGACAATGGAGGGGGAAAAAATTGATCTGGAGCGCACGCTTCTTCGATGGCCTCATATTCTGGTGTTTCCACTACTGCCGGGCGAGGAACGCATGCAATTTGAAAGCCTGCGGCGCGGGGAAATACCTCCTGACCTGGAGGATCAGGAACCTGACCAGAGGGAATAATCGTCCTGGCTGACGGACGTGGCATGGGGCAGCAACAAGCTGCATTTTACCTACGACTCCATTGGCCCGGCGTCCGTGACGTACAACGGCAACAGGTATTTCTACCTGAAGAATGCCCAGGGCGATGTTACCGGTCTTGTGAATGCCAGCGGCACCATGGCCTCCACCCTCGGCGCCGCGAACCCCCTGCGCTATCGTGGGTATGTATTATGTTAGGGGGCTTTATCGCCGCCAACTTCTGCGCATTTCCCGCGGTGTTTATATCCATTGCAGCCGGAGTAGCGGTTGACGGTTTTTTCTATGTGTTAAAGGACCGCTTCCTAAAGGCATACAGAAAGAAGGGTAAAACGTGATCGGTAATATTTCCATAATAGGCTTTATTGTAGTGATGATTGCCTCTGTTGGCTGCATGATAACAGGGCTTTGGATGCTGTTTTCCCGGAAGTATAAGCATGATCCGCGGAATCCCATAGGCGCCAATATTGCTATGCTCCTGATGCCGCTTGGAATAGGATTGCTGACCTTTAATGAAATGGGCCTTTTCCCGGCGCGATACGACCGTGTTTTGCTTGTTATTGGAAATGCAATAAACGGAGGCGCTATTGAACTCGCCACGCTTTCTGCCATCCATGTTAGCCGTAAAAGCGGAAGAAAAAAGGATGCAAGAACGGGCATAGTAGTGGCATGCCTTGTTGGAATCTGCTTCTTGGTGGGTTTGACGTGCATGATTTTCATGCCTTTTGCTCCTTGAAACAGCAATTAAGAACCAGGAACCCGACCAGAGTGAATAACCGTCCCGGCTGACGGACGTGGCCGTTAAAAGACGGCCACGTCCGGACAGCAGCACCTATGCCTATGACAAGGATAACCGGCTGACCAAGGCGACGGAGGGTGCCATCTCCGCCAACTACACCTACGACAGCTTCAGCCGCATGACAGGGCTGACCGCCAAAAACGGCAGCACCTCCGTGGTCAACACCGCCGTCACCTATGTGGACCCCAGCTCGTCGGCTACCTCCACCCAGGTGAAAACCTGGAACAACGGCAAGGCTGCGTACACGTACACCTATGACAACAAGGGGAATATTACCTCCATTACCGGCGGCGGACAAGAATTTGAGTACCGATATGACAAATATGGCCGCTTGATCAGTGCGGAGGACTATCCCGGTGGCTATGTCTGGACGTACACCTATGACGATGGCGGCAACATAACCCAGCGCGGGCTGACGGATTATTACAATAACAAGAATCCAAATTCCATCCTTGCCACCTATACCTACGGCAACACCGACTGGCCGGACCTGCTGACAGCATATAACGGGAAGTCCATCACCTACGACGCCATAGGCAATCCCCTGTCCGACGGCACATGGACCTACGGCTGGCAGCATGGCCGCCAGCTGGCGTCCATGAGCAAGAGCGGCAGCAGCATCACCTACGGCTACAATGCCGATGGCAAGCGCATTTCCAAGACAGTCAACGGCACGACGTACAACTTCTCTTACTTGGGCGATCAGCTGACGGACCTGTCCCGGGGCAGCAACAAGCTGCACTTTACCTACGACAGCCTGGGTCCCGCGTCTGTGACGTATAACGGCGTCAAGTATTTCTATCTGAAGAATGCCCAGGGCGATGTTACCGGTCTTGTGAACGCCAGCGGCACCCAGGTGGTGTCCTACACCTATGACCCCTGGGGTGCGCCCATGTCCACCGACGGCACCATGGCCTCCACCCTCGGCGCTGCGAATCCCCTGCGCTATCGCGGGTATGTCTACGATACCGAAACAGGGCTGTACTACCTCAGCAGCCGGTATTATAACCCCACCTGGGGAAGGTTTATCAATGCGGATACCGCTGATGTAGTAGCCACCTCTCCTGATAAGACGCATTGGGACAAAAACCTTTTCGCGTACTGCGATGATAATCCAGTTAATCGGAGAGATGATGGCGGCGATTTATGGGAGTATGTCGTCGGTAAAATGATCGTGGGTACGGTTGTCGGCGGATTGACTGGTGGCATATCTTCCATGCTTGATGATGCTGCCGCAGGGAAAGAAGTTTCACTTGCTTCTTTTGCAAAAGGCTTTTTTCCCGGAATGTTGTCAGGCGCTGTTTCCACGGCGGCATCCCTGGTTATGGAGGGCTTAGTTCCTTGATTTCCATTCTGCGTGCGCCCAAAGATGCTGAACGTGCGATTAGGATGGCTGAAGTTGTTGCCTCTGCCATCTGTGCAACTATCTCGGCAATACGCAATAGGGAATCACTTCCTGATGCGTTGCTGTCTATCGGGTCTGCGGCAGCGGCTGCCTACATATCGAACAGAGTTTCACCGAGCGGGCATAGCGCTGGAGCTATAATAGGTGGCGGAATAACAAGTTTTGCCGTAGGCGGAGCAGTTTCATCCGCCAAGACCGCAATCCATATTTCGATAAATTCATCCAGAAATAGAGGGCCGACAAGGAGAGTGACCGTGTAATGGAGGATAAAGAAAATAATCGAACGATGGAAAATAAAAACGCTCTGATTATTCCGGATAAGAAGCGTCTTGCAATTTTAAACGGCTTGTTTTATTCGCTGACGTCGGCTATTTTTCTGTGTCTAATGATAAAATACAAATATTATCTGGATACGTTCCTCCTGGGAATCGCTATGCTCATGGGATACATTGTATTCGGAGCCAGACTTGTATTGATTGGAGGCAAAGGATATGTAATCGACGTTAACGGACTTACGGTGATTTGGTTCCGGAAATGGAAGCGCTTTTACCGCTGGGATGAGTTTTTGACGGCTCGGAAATATATGGTCAGTGCCCCTCAAGTTAATCGGGAGGCGGTTGCGGAGTACGGCGGTGAACTGAGTACAAATGTATGCAGCCTGATTCCCGTTCGAAGCAACCGGCGTGGAGAAATATCCCAAGCATGGGTATTGCGCCATCCGTTCAAGGTCTATGTCTTTGCATTTGATTCATTTCATAATCAAATCAAATTTGAAAGCCTGCGGCGGGGGGAAATACCTCCCGACCTGGAGGACCAGGAACCCGACGAGGAAGAATAAGTGTCCCGGCTGACGGACGTGGCCGTTAATAGACGGCCACGTCCGGACAGCAAGCAGCACCTATACCTACGGCAACGCCGATTGGCCGGACCTGCTGACGGCGTTCAATGGGAAGTCCATCACCTACGACGCCATAGGCAATCCGCTGTCCGACGGCACATGGACCTATGCATGGCAGCACGGCCGCCACGCTGGGTGCCGCGAACCCCCTGCGCTATCGCGGGTACGTCTATGACACCGAGACGGGCCTGTACTATCTCAGCAGCCGGTACTATAACCCGGTTTGGGGAAGGTTTATCAACGCGGATACCGCCGCCGTGGTAGCTGCGTCCCCTGACAAAGCCAACTGGGATAAGAATCTCTTTGCCTATTGCGACAATGACCCAGTCAACAGAAAAGATGATGGCGGGGAATTTTGGCATATTATTGCAGCAGGCGCAATAAATGGAGCTATAAGCGCAATAAATAATGCGGTTACTCAGATACATGAAAAAGGGTCGGTTAGGTTGTGATTTATGCAAAAGAAAAAGGTAAAGCTGTCTAAAAGTGCGAAAGGTGCACTGCTATACATGTTGGTTGTGCTGTCTATCTTTGCGGTACTGGAGACGGTAGTGTGTAGGTTGCCCTCTCATTTTGACGAGTCAAATACAGAAGCCTACACCGGTACGCTTTCCCATGTGGAGAAATACACCACCTGGCACATTGGTTATAGAGCGATGCACTCTAAGCAGCACATCAGGCTGCATTTCACAGACGGAAACGTTTATTTCGTATACGCGCTGGAGGATCGGACGCTGCTGAGTATTCCTGCGGGAGAAAGGCTATCTTTGCGCTTATACCGGGACCCCAGGCGTGGAACGTCTGCATGTGATATCCGCAGTGATAGCCGCGTGTTTCAAACGATGGAGCGTTCAAGCCAGCTGGCGCATAGGGACAAATGTCTCCTTCATGGACTTTTCTGCTCAGGTGCCCTGATTTTCCTGGCAATAGGTTTCTTCTCCGGCCTTGGGGGATTCAGGCAGTATTTTTCCAGCCTTGCTGCCAGGCGGCGGCGTGAAAAGCGAAAGCGCGCCCGTCAGGCCAGGTTTGCCAAGGAAGGAAAGTAGATTGCATTTAGGGAAATATTACAATGAAAAATAAGGCCTTTCTTTGTGCGCCGCGCCGGTTTTTGATTATAACGGTAGTATATTTGCTGATACAGTCTGTCGGGATTTATCTGTTTTTTGAAAGCCTGCAATATGAAGAGATAGGTCATCTGGAAGCAATATTGAACATCATTGCCCCTCCGGCTCCCCTATGGATCGCAGCCTTCTTCCGGCGGTATGACTGGCTGTCTATCGTAAGACTGCATGAGGACAAAATCGTATTGTGGGCGATGTTTACCAGGCAAAGCTATTCCTATGCTGATATGAAGTACATCGGTATAGACTACAGCCTCATAGAGGGCCGTCCGGAGTTTTGGATCTATTTCAGTACAAACCCGGTTCCAGTGGAGTATACCCATAAAATAGCGGCATATCGTATCAACAAAGGATTCTTGCGTATCCTGTATACCCCCGAAAACTATGAGTTGCTGATTCGAAACACGCCGCCGGAGGTAAGCAGACAAATCAGAAAGTGTTACTCTACTGTGCTGGCATACAAAATGGATAGGTAACTTTTACAAAGCTGCACTTTTAATTAATCCTGCCGCCCGGATATGATTGTTTCTTTAACGGTTATGTCCGGACAGTAGGACACCTTAACGCCGCCAGCTGGCGTCCATGAGCAAGCCCGGCAGCAGCATCGCCTACGGCTACAATGCCGACGGCAAGCGCACTTCCAAGGCCGTCAACGGCACGACGTACAACTATACCTATCTGGGCGACACCTTGACGGACCTGTCCTGGGGCAGCAACCGGATGCACTTCACCTACGACAGCCTGGGGCCTGCGTCTGTGACGTACAACGGCAACAGGTATTTCTACCTGAAAAATGCCCAAGGCGATGTCACCGGTCTTGTGAATGCCAGCGGCACCCAGGTGGTGTCCTACACCTATGACCCCTGGGGCGCGCCCATGTCCACCGACGGTACTATAGACTTGGAGGAGATTATGTTTTTAAACCACTTCTTGAATCTTTGGGGAAATCCTCTGTAGGTACAACAGCTGTAACCATCAAAAACATAGTCAGATCAAGTCTCAAGTAAAAAGGGTGACGTTCAATGACCAAAGTTGTAGTTTTGTATATCGTTCTTTTGGCTCTTTTAGATACGATTGCCATTAGCTCCCTGCGTAGATTTTTATATGATTTTTTAATTGGCGCAAGAAATCGGAAAAACGCAAGGAATATATACAGGCAACGATCCTTAAAAGATCGTGTTTTCATGGGCTTTATTAAATCCTTCCTAAAAAGCCACAGATCGGCGTTTGATGTGTATCATTGGATCTATTTGATGGAGTTGGTGTCACTTGTTCCACAATATGCAATCTTGCTTGCAGTTTATATGCTGAATGTCGTGCAAAACAACATCCTCATTTTTTCCGTGATTGCAGTAAAAGGCCTGCTCTGTCTGATTATCCGTTTTCAGGTTGATTCTCTGATGAGATCAAGATACAGGAATGGAAAATAACGATATGCACAGCATCCCGTAAAGGTTTCAGAATTACTCTCGACAAGCGCCGCAGTATCGCAATGGCGATTGTAGTACACCTTTTCAGCCGCTAATCCCTGAAACGTGTCCCCGGAGGGGGCCAGCCTCTCCGGGGGCGGCTGCGGCGACGCCAATTGGCCGGACCTGCTGACGGCGTTCAATGGGAAGTCCATTACCTACGACGCCATAGGCAACCCCCTGTCCGACGGCACATGGACCTATTCCTGGCAGCATGGCCGTCAGCTGGCGTCTATGAGCGCATCCGGCAGCAGCATCGCCTACGGCTACAATGCCGACGGCAAGCGCATTTCTAAGACAGTCAACGGCACGACGTACAACTTCTCTTACCTGGGCGACACTCTGACGGACCTGTCCTGGGGCAGCAATCGGATGCACTTCACCTACGACAGCCTGGGTCCCGCGTCTGTGACGTACAACGGTGTCAAGTTTTTCTACCTGAAGAACGCCCAGGGCGATGTTACCGGTCTTGTGAACGCCAGCGGCACCATGGCCTCCACCCTCGGCGCCGCGAACCCCCTGCGCTATCGCGGGTACGTCTACGACAGCGAAACGGGCCTGTACTACCTGAACAGCCGGTACTATAACCCCACCTAGGGAAGGAGTGTACGAAATGAGCCGCAAAAAGAAAATCATTGCCGTCATTGCGCTGTGTGTTCTGACCTTTGCGTTGGATACTGTATTAACGGTTTACTGGCCCCGGCGGTCATATCCCACCTTGCAGGAAGCTGTGGAGGCAGACGGATTATTCAAGGATTATCCGGAGATGCTGGCGCGGTCAGATACGGAAAATTATACCTTAGTCGCCGCTGGGAGCGATGGCAGTAAGTCTGAACGGGGTATGAATTTCAGCGTTTTCCGAAAGACGGCCAAGGGCTGGCGCGCTCCGTCCCAGGCAATATACCCCATTTCTTCGGGCCGGATCATAGACGTGGGAGACGATATCTGCTTTGTCAATGTATTCAGGGTGGCCGGCTCCGACTGTTACTGCATCAGTCTCCATATGAACGCATCGGGTACCGCCCCGACTTTTGCCGATTCTCTTGGCTCTGACTTTGGTACTTACAGCAATCAGGACCTTCCACAGAAGTATGCCGCGTGGGCGGTGCTTTCGTCGTACCCGAAGGGCTACACCGTGTATATCAATCAAGAGACCATTGTTTTAAACTGACGGACCTGTCCTGGGGCAGCAACAAGCTGCACTTTACCTATGACTCCATTGGACCGGCGTCCGTGACGTACAACGGGACCACATATCTGTACGTCAAGAATGCGCAGGGCGATGTGGTTCAGATCGTGGACGGCAACGGGAACACGGTTGTGACTTATATCTACGACGCATGGGGCAATATGCTGTATAGCCAGGTTTTACTTTTGATGTTATGAGGTAATTGCTATGAGGAAAGTATGTTTGTTAATGCTGATTATTATGACCCTATTATTAACGTCTTGCTCATCAGGTGACTCAAATATGGTAAGAGATTTATTTAAAAAAAATGAGAGAGAGACTGCAAATGAGCGTTTTGAAGCTCTAATAGGAGCCATTCAAAATCAAGACCGTGTCGCTCTGAAATCATTCTTTTCTGAAAAATCACTGAAGGAATCGCAAAATATAGAAGAAACTATCACCGCATTGTTTGACTACTTCCGAGGTGATATGCTTTCATATAATGACTGGGGCAGCCTTGGATCTATAGGTGGGATGAACGAAGATGGTACGGGACGTTATTGGAAATGCCTGTATGCGACTTACGATGTTGAAACGACCCAGGATAAGTACCGCTTTGCCATGGAATATATGCTGCTGGATACCGCAGATGCAGATAATGTGGGTATACGGTCTCTGTACATTATCAGATTAGCCGATGATACAGACCCGCAATTTGCATATCGGGGCGACGAAAAGTATACACCGGGTATTAACATCAACAAGACAAGTAAAATACCGCATTGAAATGTATTTCTGCAGAACAGCGTGAAACGCCCAGGATGTTGTCCGGAATCTCTTACTACCTTCTGACTCTTTACCACGGCTGACGGTCACGTCCGGACAGCAAGCAGCACCTATGCCTATGACAAGGACAACCGGCTGACCAAGGCGACGGAGGGTGCTATCTCCGCCAACTACACCTACGACAGCTTCAGCCGCATGAC
>ULWL01037823.1_pt1 | contig 16075 bp, 9 predicted proteins | sample 1960171 | NCBI WGS metagenome assembly ULWL01 (sample SAMEA4835807, study PRJEB28245) | human gut metagenome | biome: gut microbiome; material: fecal sample | place: Denmark | collected 2008 | reverse complement strand
GGGGAGCCTGTCTTATCAATCGACCGATTAATCGATTTTATCTTTTACGGATAAATCAGTCTTTTTTCTTCTTGAACGTAACAACAGCCGCGCCGATGCCGAGACCGAGAATCCCGAACAAGCCTGCGCTTACCGCGCCGCCGCATCCGGAACTACCGGTGGATCCGTTACCGGAAGCAGAGTTGCCCGCGCTTGCGGAATCGCTTTCGCTTGTCGATTCGCCGGGCGTGACGGGGTCTTCTTTTTCGGTTACGGTGACGGTGATTTCGTTGGAAACGAGTTCGTCGCCGATCTTTGCGGTAATCGTTGCCGTACCTGCCTTAAGAGCGGTGACAACGCCGTCCGCTGAAACGGAAACTACGGTGTTGTCGGAAACAACGTAAACGAGCGTTCCGTCGTATTCGGCGGGAGTTACGGTCGGGGTGATTTTCGCGGTCTGCGAAACTTCGAGTTCGGTTTTGTCTGCCGCGATAGCGATTGCCGTAGCGGCGGGGTTCTTAACGGTTATCGTAACTTCGTTCGAGATAACGTCGCCTACCTTAGCGGTAATCGTTGCCGTACCTGCCTTAAGAGCGGTGATAACGCCGTCCGCGGAAACGGAAACCACGGTATTATCGGAAACTTCGTAAACGAGTTCGCCGGTGTAGTCCGCAGGAGCGACCGTAGCCGTGAGATTGGCGGTGTTGCCTGCTACGAGATTGGTTTCGTCTGCCGCAAGTTCGATAGTCTTTGCCGCGGAGGAGTAAACCGTGGAAGCGGCAACGTCGCCGTTTGCGGGGGTGTAAGTCAAAGTTACGTCGTGGTCGAGATACGCGCCGCCGTAGAACACAAGTCCCTCTTTAAGAGTTACCGTGATTGCGGTGTTGCCGTCGAATCCGTTAGAAACGTTCGAGCCTATTCTGATACGGTTAACGTCTGTGGAGGAAGTAGCAAGGATATGACATTCGAAACGGCTGGATTTAGCCTGCGCGCCGGAAAGGTCTTTCCAGTATTCCGCGATGGTCTTGCCGTTGATTACAACGTGGTTGATGAAGTTAACGGTTGCTCCGCTTGCCGCAAATTCGTCCGCAAGATCGACGGGGTACGCCGCGGGAAGAGTTTTCATATAAGCGGGGTGGAAGTTATAAGCGAGGAGTTGCTTGGAAGCGATGTTCTCGTTGAAGTTGAAGAATACAACGCCGTTCGCGCCGCCGTCGATAATTTCAAACGCGCCTACGTTTTTGATAGTCAACGCCTGAGTTTTCTGAATTTCATAAGGCTCGACGTTCGTCCAGTATTCGAGTTCGGGAAGATAATATCTCATGATGTCCTCTTCGATGATATTGCCGGTGGAGCAAACGAATTCTTTGCCGACTTTAGCCGAGAAGCCCTCGCCCGCTTTGATGATATTCGTGGATTTAACGACGCTAAGCGTTATTCCTGTGCCGTAAGCGGAAACAGAAATCGCGGGGATAATTTCGCCGTCGTTATCTTCGGCGGTAGTAGTTGCGTTCCATTCCTTAACGCTCTTGCCGTTGATATAGATGTTTGCGGCGTAGTTGTCGTCTTTTTCAAGTTCGGTAAGTTCGTCCTTGCTCACTCTGAGGTTGAAATTCATCGTGAAGGAATAAGTTGCGGGCATAGTCGCGCCGGCTTCGTTTTCCGTTAAAGCGGTGACGTCTTTCAGAGTGTTGGGTTCGCCGGCTTCTGCCTTTTTAACCCAGCCTGCACTTGTATATTCGATAGTGAACGTTTCGGCGATGTAACCCGAGTAAGTTTGTTCGGTATATGCAGGATTTTGTCTCCAAGTGTTTGTGGCGTTGGCGGGCATATGAAGACCTTCGAGAACGGTAATGGTATCGCCCACGTTGAAAGCAGTCGACGGATAAACATAGAAGTTACCGCTCATGCAGTGAATATCTCCGTTGTTATACGGTTCGCCGTTTAAAAGAAGATAACCTTTTGCTTCAATCCATTTCTGAACAAATGTATAATTCATATCATTATTTCCATTTGTGTTGTAGTTCGTCTTGAAGGTTTCGCCGTTTCCGACGCCATCGCCGAGTCCGGTTATCGTAACTTGTTGTTCGGTTTTTTTATTCTCTTCGGTTTTGTTTACCCAACCGGATTCCGTGTATTCAAATACGACGGTTTCGCCAAGATAGTCCTGATAAGAAGCGACCGCTTCGCCGTCGTTTGTGACAACAGGGAAGTGGAGTCCTTTCACGAACGTAAGAGTATCGCCTACGGCAAGAGTGGTTCCCGCCTTTGGGTAAAACCAGAACATATTGCTTCTCATATGAACGTCGAATTTGGCGTTAAGGCAGGATTCGCGGTTATAATAAATATAATCGCCTACGCCGGTTAAGTTGTTTACATTGAGTCCGTTTCCGCCTCTTCCTTCAAGATTGAAGTGGACGCAAGTCTGAGTGCCATTTTCATTGTCGATTTTTGTGATTTTAACGTCTTTGCGTTCGGCAACTTCCTCCGCGGCGCTTGCCGTTATCGGTTGTGACGAAAACGCATTGACGAGCCCTGCGCCTGCAATGCCTGCGCATGTTATCGTTGCCGCGCAGAGCGCAGTTACGATAAGTTTTTTGAAAAGTTTTCTTTCCATACAGTTTCTCCCTGTTATTTTATTTTTACGGTTTTCCGTAAATTTCGTTATTTGTTTTTCTTTTTTGCTATGCAGACCGCCGCCATTCCCGCAAGCGAGAACAAGCCGATTCCGCCGAGAGCGCCTTTGCAACCTTTGCCGCCGCTCGTGGTTTCGCCGCCCGCGCTGCCGCCGGAAGACGTGTTATCTCCCGCAGATATCGATTCGGCAGGAGCGCTTTCGCTGCCCGAAGAAGAATCGTCCTCTTCGTCCGCGTTCTTCACCTGAATTTTAAACGTACAAGTGAAAGTTTCTTCCTCAACGTTGGTTGTCCGGATTGTGTAAGTGTAAGAACCCGCTTTTTTGCCGTTAAGGTAGGATTTTGAAATTGTAATCGTGCCGACAGTCGTATTTTCGCCCGGCGCGTATTTATACTGCGAAGAAGAAATACCGCCGCCCGAGAAGGACACGTACGTGCCGTTGTGAATATCAACCGTAACCACGAGATCTTCCGTTCCGCCCTTAACCCAGGTATAAACCTCTTTATCGGTGGAAGCGGGGAGAGTTACGAGAGAAGGATCGGAGAATCTCACGGCGATTTCTTCGCTGCCGCTGTTGTTTCTCGCGTAAAGCTTATAAACGTCGTAAGCCTTTCCGTCGAAATAAGCGTAATTAACGGTAAGTTTGTGAGTCGTTTTATCGTAAGAATAAAGAGAAGCGTCAACGTCGACGAGTTCGCCGTCCGCGTAATGACGGAGAGTGATGTCGCCGTTGTCGATATCGTCTACTTCAACTTCGAGATTCGTGTTTGAACCGCCTACGATTTTAAGGGCTTTGTCGTCCGTTCTGCGCGCGGCGTTGACGCCCTTTATAACGACGGTATTGCCTTTTTCGGTGTTCGCGTTATCTTCAAAGAAGTGGAAATAAGGATAAGCGAGATAGTCGCTGTCGGCAAAGTCGCTGAGTTTGGTTACGAGATTGTCGAAAATAAGCGTACCGTTCATATACATATCCGTTCCGTTTTCCTTGACGATGAACGTTACGATATCCATATCCTCTCTGCCGGCGTAAGGTTTGGACTTTGAGTTCGTCTTGTAAGGCGCAAGGCGGCTGTTCTGCCCCGGATAAGTGGGCTGAGCAAGACCGGTCGTCGTCTGAATCATTATGCCGTCGTTTTTGGAGGCAAGACCGTCGTTATAACCGCCATTAGCCTCTCCGTTGGTGGCGTTCACGTCGTATTTGATTTTGGAAATCGATTCGAGAACGTCCGGGCGGCCGAGACCTAACGCGTACCATACGGCGGAAGCGTTGCTAACGTCGTAACTGTATTCGATGTTGATAGGCTGACGAACGTCGTATCCCACGGTGCTTATGAGTTGCTCTCTGTAACGGATAAGTTGCCCGGGATTTTCCGCGGCGAGTTTATCCGCAACTTTGATTTTAACGGTATCGTCGCCGTTTTCGGTAACCACGTCGCTGCCGAGTTGCATAAAGCCGTCGATCACGTAACTTTTAAGAACGCCCGTCGTAACGGGGTAAATCTTTACCGTCGGCGCAACGCTCTGCGCATACATTGCAAACGTAACGGAACATTCGCCCAAGGTAAGGTTTTTGTTGATCGCCGTAACGGGCAACGCGCTCAGTCCGTCGGACGCGAAGAACCACATTCCGCTCTCTTTGTGAACGTCGATCGTGTGGAAAGTATCTTCAACGTTCATATAGGTGGTAAACGTTTCGAGATACTGTCTGCCCGTTGAGTAGTCGTCTTTGTTTTTCGTGATCGTCGGGTCGAGATAAGTCACGTCTACCTGCATTTTGCCGAGATGCGTGGTTGCGGTTTTGGAATACAGAGCGTAAATCTTGAATTCCACGCCGTAACCCGCGTCGTTTTTCACCGTGGCGAGAATGTAATTCTTGCCCGAGGTACGCGCTGCCGAATCGGCGTCCGTATCCGTGATTTTGGGGATAACGTACTGAAAAGACGCGCCTTCAGAGAAATCGACTTTTTCGGAATAGGTAAGCGTCATAAGTTCGCCCGCCTTTCCCGTAGCCGTCGTAATTCCCTTGGACGTGGTTTTAACCGTCACGCCTTCCTGAGTGGTCGTGAACGCCGCAGGGGCTGCCGCCGACGCTTTCGAGGGGCTTATCGCCGCGAAAAGCGAAACCGAGAGCGCGACCGCGACGCAACACGCGAGAAGCCTTTTGAATTTCATAAAATTCCTCCTTTTTAACCTTTAAAGATATAGTTCAGTCTGCCGACGGGAGCCGCTTCGCCCGTAATATAATAAGAAGATATATCCGCGGGGTCGGTAACGTTATCGGCGATTTTGAAGTTTATTCTGAAACTGCCCGTTATGCCGAGGGCTTTTTTGGAAACTTTATACTGCATATATCTGCCGCTCACGCTGAACTTGGCAACGCCGCTCGCATCGTAAGAAAGTTTCTGATTTTTATAGGTGAGTTTTTCCACGCTGCAGTTGCCGCTGTAAGAGGACTTTCTGTTCACGATATAATCGTAACCGTAGAAAGATTTGTTGTTTTGCTGACCTTCCACGTCTATGAGAAGATTCATCCAGTTGTCCTTTTCGACGTTTATTTTGATATCGTCCGCGCATTTTACGAGGAAATAGAGATAATCGTCGTCGTGAGTTACGCGGATTTCTTCGATATCGTTCAGAAGACTGTTATCCACGTAATTCCCGGATCTGGAGAAGTTCGTGTAATTACGGTTGATTTCGCCCGCCATATCGTAATAAACGTCGGTTATCGCGTTCCACTGCGTAAGTCCTTTGCTTATGTCGATTGCGACTTTTTCCGAAGCGGGGAGAGTGCCGGTTTTGCCTTTGTAAGCGCGGGCGTTGCGCATAAGCGAGAGATAAACGTTGTCGCCGTAACCGCCTTTCATCATTTCGATGTCGCGGGAATATTCTCTGTTTACCGTGTCCACGAAGTATACGCGTTTTTTGCCGTTCAGGTATTGCTTGTTTTGACCGAGCGCCGCCGCGCTTTTGATCGCAACCCATTCGTTCCAGCCGGTGACGAACGTGTATTTAACGTCCTTATCGATCGCGACCGCCCATTCTTCCTCGAAGTTAAGCGCGCTGTCTATCGCGTCGTCGGAATGGTCCGCGCCGTTTTTAGCCGTATAGCCTCTGCCGTACATACGGTCGGCGAGTTCTTCGTTTAAAAGAGCGTCGGAGAAAGGCAGGAGGTTGTGCTGAGCAACGGAAACGTTGATCGTGCCGTCTTTGCCGCCGAGAACTTTCTGTTCGGGCTTGTTCCAGTCCATCCAAGCGAGTCCGTTTTCCCACTGCGTGTTGTTCGGCCACACCGATTCCCAGAAGTCGAAGAAGTTAAGAATTTCCTCGTTCGTAACGCGGTTGTTGCCCGCGCCTTCGCCGCAGGTGCTTGTAGGTTCGGTGATAGCCACGATCTTCGGTTTGTTGCCGTTCGGCATAAACCACAGGTCTTTATAATATCCGTTTTTGTAAATGCCGTATTTTTCGAGTTTGTTGTCCGACGCGGTCGGTCTGCCCGAATAAAGACGTTCAATAACGTCGCCCGAGTTGCTGTTCAGATAGAACATAAATTTGGGAACGTTCCAGCCCGCGTCGTAATATTCCTGCATTATGGGAAGAATTTCCGAAACGACGTCGATATAATCGAAACCGTTGGTGCAGTCGAACGCGATGAAATCGATGCCCGCAAGGGTGAACAACTCGATTTGTTTGCGGATAACCCACGGGTCTTTGCTGTTATAGTAACCGTAAAGCGGTTCGCCCCAGAAATGATATTTTCCGAGGGGGCTTGCGGAATTGTTTTCCGTGTTCCAGAGAGAAGAGGGGTCTTCGTCGATGAGTTTTGAAACGTCGTAAATCCCGTCCATCTGATTGCCGTGCCAGCCGAGCCACGTGAAGTAAAACAAGCCGACGTAACGGCTTTTATCCGTTTTGTATCCGTCTATATAATCCACCGATCTGCCGTAATCGTCGGTAGTCTGCAATTTGTTGACGGTGCTTTGTTTGTTAACTGCGGAAGCCTGAAGTTCTCCGTCGCCGTCAAAGCCGTAAGAAGGGTTGTTTTTGTCGCCTTTATCGATTGAATTGTTCACAGATTCCTCCTCTGAATTTGTCGCGGATTCCTCTTCGCGTTTGCTTTCCGATTCTCCTCCGACGGACGCGCCGCCCGTGTTTCCGCAACCGAACGCGAAAATCGTCACGAAAACAACCGCCAGAATAAGAGCCAGTAGTTTGATTTGTTTTTTCATCGGTTTTCCTCCTTAATCGAAATATCCGTAGGTGTAGGACAGCCTGCCTATAGGCGCGCTGTCGCCCTGAATATAAAAGTTCATAACGTCGGACGAATCGACGTGATCGGAAACCTTGAACCTTATCGCGGGGAGGTTGCCCGTCTGTCCGATAGCCGAAAGAGGAACGGCGATCGTCATGACTTTTCCGCTGACGTAAACGTCGCAATCGCCCGCAACGGCGTAATTTCCGTTTTCGATACGGCAAATTTTGCCGTATTCGCGGTTTATTACGTAGTCGTAACCGATTCCGTCTTTTTTCGTTCCGATCCAGACGTTCATCCAACTTTTATCTCCGGTTTCGTAAGGCGTGACGTCCGCTGCCGTTTCCACGCGGAAATACATTTTTTCCGAGTCGTGCGCCACTTTCACGGAAGCGATATCGTTTCTCGCCGTGTCGTCCGTAAGAGTCGCGTTTCCGAGATAGTTCCTGAAATTTCTGTTAAGAGCGTCGCCGACGAAGTCGGGATAACTTCTCACTTCGTCCCAGCCTGTTTCCGCAGAGAGGCTCGGAGTTTTCTTATCGATTTTGTATTTCACCGGGGCGCTGTATTTAAACGCGCGGATATTTTTGAACAACTGCAGATAGTAGTTATCGCCGTAACCGCCCTTCATCATTTCGATATCGCGGGAATAATCCTGATCGAAAGCGTCCACGAAGTAAACGCCCGTGACGTCGGCAAACTTGATTGCTATCCACTCGTTCCAGCCCGTGACGAAAACGTTGTTCACGGCGTCGTCGCCCGTTTTCGGGGCGTTCAATGCGGTGTCCCACTGGAACTGGAAATTGATTCCCTTTTCCGGTTCTTCGAGATTCACGAATTCCGTCTGACTGTAACTTCTGCCCCAGTTCGCTTCCCGCAAACTCATTTTGCTCGCCGTGTGCTGAGCGACGGAAACGCTCATCGTTCCGCTGTAGTTCATCTGCGGATAAGTCCAACTCATCCACGGGAAAGCCTCTTCGTCCTGATAAGAGGAGTTTGGCCACTGCGTGTCGCGGATCTGGAAAAAGTCGAGATAAACTTTGTCCTCCGGTTTGCTGTCGTCGAAGTAGAGATTATTGCTTAAAATAAGCGGTTTTCCGTTCGGCGAATACCAAAGGTCGGGATAATAGCAATCGGAAGCGTTCTTGTCGTAAAAAGCGGTGTAGAGCCGTTTCACGACGTCGTAAGTGTGCGAGTTCGTCATAAATCCGACTTTCGGCACGTCCCACCCCTGCTTCCGGTACTTATCGAGAATGGGGAGCATAACCTTTACGACGTTGTCGTAAGTTACGGCGTTCGTCACGTCGAACAAAAGATAATCGATGCCTATCATCGTAAAGAGTTCCACGTGCCTCGTGATTATCCACGGGTCGGCAGAGTGGTAATACCCGTACAACGGTTCGCCCCAGAAATGATAAGTGTTGACGGGGCTATCCTTGCTGCTTGTGGACCAGAGCGCGTCGGGATTGTTTTCTTCGAGGTCGGAAACGTCGTAAATCTTGCTGCCCGAAGCGTGCGCGCCGAGCCACAAAAAGTAGAACAAACCCACGTCGCGCGATTCTTCGCCGTCGCCCGCGAGAGTAACCCGTCCGAGAGCGTCCACCGAAGAAATCGAGTTGCGGGCGAATTCGTAGTCGTTGAGATTTCTCGTGTCGTCAACGGGTTCGACGGGTTTCGCGGTTTCGCTCGTACTTTCCGAAATCGATTCCGAAATCGATTCCGAATCCGAACCGGGAACGGAATCCTGCGCGGAATTCTGCGTTCCGCACGCGCCTGCCGAAAAAATCGTGAGGGCGATAAGCCCTATACATACGGTTTTCTTTAAATCAATCATTTTTACCCCTTGATTGCCGAAACGGCAACGCCGTCGATCAGTTGTTTCTGGAATACCACGAACAAAACCGTCGGGAAGAAGGACATAAACAGTCCCGCCGCCATCTTAAGGTTGGCTTTGTCCGGCGTAACGAACGTGTAGATAGAATCTTTGAAAATCGCATAAGCGAGAGTTTCTTTGCCCTCCGCGCTCATATAAATCAACGGACCGTAGAAATCGCTCCAGCCCGCGTTGAAAACGGCGATTATTATATAAATAAGAACCGGAACGCAGAGCGGAAGGTTGATTTTGAAGTATCTTACGAATGGGTTCGCTCCGTCGATTTTCGCGGCTTCTTCCAATTCGTAAGGAACGCCCGTCATATACTGACGGATAAGGAAGATATAAATCGCGCCGCCGCCGAATAAGTTCGGAATGGTGAGCGGCAGAATGGTGTCGAGCCAGCCGAAGTTCGCGAACATTACGTAAAGAGGAATCTGAGTTACCGTTCCCGGCAGCATCATCGTTCCGAGCATGCACGCAAAGATTGCGTTTTTGCCTATGAACTTATATTTTGCGAAGCCGTATGCCACGAATGACGCGGAAATCGGAATCGCAATGATGTTGAAGCCCACGATTTTCAGCGTTTGCAACAGGTAAGCGAAGTAATTCTGCGCCGTGAAGAGTTGAACGAACGCTTCGAACGAAAACGGGTGCGGAATGAGTTCGATAGGTATCAGTTGCACCTGCGCGCTCGTCATAAAAGCCCTTAAAAACATATAGAGATAAGGAATGACGAGGACGAACGCGAGAACGCTCATTCCGAGATAGATAAACGCGCGGGATATAACGAGTTTCGCGATATCCGCGCCCGTTCTTTTCTTGTTGAAATACTTTTTATCGAAATAGTTTGTCGTAGCGCGAGCCATATTATTCATCCCCCGTGTAAACCCATTTGTTGGTTTTGAAAGTGATGAACGTCAGAATCGCTATCACTACGAACAGCACCCAGGCAACCGCCGAAGCGTAACCGTAATATCCGGAAGCGAATTCCGTGTAGATCTTAACCGCGATGAAGTAAAGGGAATCTCCTTCGCCTCTGCCGCCGTTGGGCGCGTAAACCATCGTCGCGTTGGTCTGCAACGCTCCGATAATGCTCGTTATGAGATTGTAGAATATCATCGGCGTGGACATCGGGATCGTGATTTTAAAAACTCTCGTCCAAACGCCTGCTCCGTCGATTTTCGCCGCTTCGTAAAGCCCCTGCGGAATGTTTTTCAGGGCGGACAGCCAGAGAATCATGCTCGCGCCGATCGTCCAGAAATTCATCAGAACCGCCGAGAACATAGCCGTTTTTTCGGAAGTGAAGAAGGGGAACGGCTCGCTTCTGCCGAGCGATTTAAGCACGCTGTTGAAAAGCCCGAAGTTGGTGTTGTCGAACATCTGCGAGAAGATTACGCCGGAAATAACGCCGGGGATAACCACGGGCAGATAATACAGCACTCTGAAAACGTTCACGCCGCGGATTTTCTGGTTTACGATAACCGCCAGAAAGTAAGAAAGAAAGAGATTGAGCGGCACCGTGATGATCGCGTATAAAAAGGTGTTTGAAAAAACCTTTAAAATCTCTTCGCTGTCGTCGGTGAACATCAATCTGAAGTTGCCGAAGCCGATGAACTCGTAAACGGAAGCGTCGTTATACCGATGAAAACTGTAAATAAGCGATTTCAGAACGGGATAAAGCGTGAATACGAGCATTCCGACGACGAGCGGCAGAACGAAAATCCAGCCGGGAACGCTGTCTTTAATTTTCTTTACGAGAGTCGCTTTCCTGTCTGCGGAAAGGATTCCCTTGTCCTTTAATTTCATCAGATACTCCGTGAATTATTTTACGATAGCCGCTTTTTTAAGGTCTTTGAGCGCGGTTTCGATGCACTTTGCCGCGGTAAACGACGGCTCGCCTTTGGAATTGTAATTCATAATATTGTTAACGAAGTTCGAGCATGCGCCCAGAAGTCCCGTTTTAGTGGTTGCGGCAAAGTTGAGGAAGAAACCTTCGGAATAGTTTCTTTCCGTTTCGTAAGTGGTTGCCGCAAGGTTGATATCTCTGAATCCTTCGCCCCAGGCGGCGGTGTTGTAGTCCTGAAGATCCGCTCTCACGGAAGGCGTGTTCATTCCCGCTTTCGCAAGGGCGTTCTGTCCGTCCGCGCTGAGCATGAAGGAAAGGAACTGCCATGCGAGATCTCTCTTGCTTTCGTCGATTCCCGAATAAATTCCGTAACCCGGAACGCCGTAACCCGTCACGCCGTTTTCGCCGTTAATCACGGGGAAAGTGACTATGTCGTAATTTTCGCCGATATAATTTTTATATTTTTTGATTGCGGAAGAGGAGTGGAAAAGCATCGCGCCGCTTCCGTTTTCGTAGTTCGCGCCGCCGCCGTTCGTGGGGGCTATGATTTTCTTTTCCACAAGTTCGCGGATCATAGCGATCGTCGCGCGGGTTGCGTCGCTGTCGAGCGACCATTTGCCGTTTTCATAGAACGTCGCGCCGTTGGATTTGAAAAGCGAGAACAAAACGGGCGACCAGGCGAACGAAGCGTCCAATATATATCTGCCGTTGGCGGCGGTCCAACCCTTTGAATCGTAGTAAGCGCGGATTGCCTCGCAGACTTTGACGAATTCTTCCCACGTCCAGCCGTTTTTCACGGTGTCGAGCGTAACGCTTTTATCAGGTCTGCCGTCCCATTCGAGAGCCGCTTTGACGTATTTCATGTTGAGGTGAGTTACGATTCTGTCCGAACTTCTCGGAATGAAATACTGCGCGCCCGAATAATTTTTCTGTCCGAGTTTCATCGCGCCGGAAACAAACTGCGCCGACCACGTTGCCGGAGCGTTTTCGTCCGCGGGAGAGTAAGCCTCGTTCTCGGCTTTTATATACGGATCGAGATTAAGGTAGAGGTTGCTCGAGATGAAGCGGAACGATTCGGTTTCGCTCGTATAGAAAATGTCGGGAATATTTTTCGCGTTGTATCTTCCGATAACAGCGCTCGAATAATCCGAACCCGAAATACGCACGGGTTCTATCGTGACGTTGGGGAAAAGTTGTTTAAACGCCGCGCCCAACGCGTTCACGAGATCGGTTTCGTAAGGATCGGCGGTTACGCCCACGGTCAGAGTAGCCGTCTGATTGTAGTCGTCGTCGGTCATGTCGATGTTTGGTGTGTAATCCGCGGTTTCGCCCGCGCTGCCGTTACTGCCGTTGTTGCCGCCGTTGCTTCCGGACTGGCTCGGAGATTTGCAGCTCGCGAAGCATATAAGCGTAAATATGCACGCGATGATAAGCGCAAGTAATTTTTTCATTTTGCCTCCTGTTATGACACGCGTCATTCTATAAAAATTTTTTTGAAAGAATAGTTCATTCTTTTTTGCGTAATATGAGTTTTGTTTCGTTTCTTTTTTTCCCTATTAAGGGGATTTCGCTTGGGGCGAAGCCACAAGCGAAAGAGGATATCCTCTTTCCGAAATTTTGAATTTTCGTTTTTCGTTTTTTTTCGTTGTTTGTTTTATTTTTTTCTTCGGCGATAATTAACCGAACGCTTACGTTCTCGCCTTGGCGACGGAATCGCGCAGAACGGAAACCGCTTCGAAACTAAGCGTCCGGTAAGGCGTCTGATATCCGCTGTCAATCCGGTCGATAATCGCCTTCGCGATCGCCCGCCCGTATTCTTTCTTGTCAAAACCTATTGTGCATAATCCGGGGATAAAATATTCGCCGAACGAAATATTATCGCAACCGATAACCGAAATATCTTCGGGACAACGGAGTCCGAGTTCGGCAAATCTCTTCATAAGTCCTATCGCGCACAAGTCGTTCGTGGCGAAAACCGCGGTCGTTTCCGGGTGAATTTTTATCAGTTCGTCCGCCAGAATATAACCTATACGCTCCGAACGCAGAGAATAATTATAATTACAAAATATATAAGAATCGTCCTCGAAAAAGCCCATTTCGGCTCGTTTAGCCAAAAACGTCGAGCCTCTGGAATCGGCTTCGAAACGCATTTTGTCAACCGTGCTTACGTAAGCCACTCGTTTATGCCCGAGCGAAGAGAGCAGTTGCATATAATTCGTCATCGCTTTTACGTAGTCGTTCACCACGATGAAACTGTTTTCCCCGGAGAAATTGACGAGTACGGTTCTTTGCGATTCGAGAGTGGTTATGAAACTGTCGGGCAGGGCGTTCGTCATAAAGTTTACGAGGGCGTCGAGTCTGCGTTCGCAGATAGCGTCAAGTTTTTTGTTCAACTTATTGTCGAGCAGAAAGGTCGTAACCATATAACCTTTGCCGGCGGCGTATTCTTCAAGCCCTTCGATTATCTCCGCGTGATAAGGGTTGGTCATTTCGTAAACCGCCACGCCTATGTGATTGCTTTTTCGTTTCGCAAGGCTTTTCGCCGTGAAATCGGGGACGTAATTCAGATCCTCGATAGCCTTTTTTACGCGTCTTACGTATTCAGGCTTAACCGAAGCCTTATTATTCATTACGTTGGAAACGGTCCCGACCGATACCCCCGCCCTTTTTGCGACGTCCGTCCTTGTTATCATTATTCTTTTCCCGTGATTCGTTTTTTCATCCGATTATTACGCATCAGTTCTGTGACACGCGTCATTTTCAATGCCATTATATCACATTTCCTGTAAATGTCAATACTTTTTTTAAAAATTTTTTATTTTGTTTTTGAATGTCGGATTTGTTTACCGAAAGGGTGCGCGGTAGCCGATCATTAGCCGAGAGAGGTTCGAACCATATAAGTTTTAACGGCGCATAATTTGTAAAATCGGCGTTAAACTCACTTATAATACGGCAAAGTATTATCGCGTTCGTTTGTCTTGATTTTCCAGAATTTATCGCCGTTAAAATGCGAAGCACCTTTAAGCCGTATTTTTTAGACGGTTGTGACGAAGATTTGCGCAGACGTACTTACGTACTTCAAGCAAAGATTTGCCGCAACAGGCAAAAAAGACGGCTTAAAGGCTTAATTGGGTTCGAATCTCTCTCGGCTAACCGCAGGCGATTGCGTTAGAACTCGGTCCTGCCTTGTGTTTTTGACTAATACGTCGTTGCGTTCGCGCTCGGTTATGACTTGCGGTTTTGATGATGAATTATACTATTAAGCGCAAAAGTCAGGAAATAAAAAGTGAATATATTATTAAGGAATAATCTATACAACAGTCGGGATTAAAGAATCCATACAACAGTCGGGCTTTTTTATAAAATTAAGGACGGATAATTTGACATATTATCCGTCCTGTTCTAAAAACCCGCCTATAAGTCGATTATCGACGGTTTTATGATGATATTATAATTGAGTTGCGGGTTGCGGAAGCGCGCAGACCGCGCCGTTCAGCGTTTGCGGTATACTCTTATTTCGTAAGGCGCAAAGTCGGGCGCGAAATCGTCTTTTTCGTCGTAGTTGCAAAGCAGAAGTTCAAAGTTTTCCCCGGTTAAGCAGGACGGCAATTTCAAAGAATTTTCCTTTTCAAAATTTACCGCAACGATGATTTTTTCGCCGTTTTTCTCCCTTTCGAAAACAAAACAATCGTCGCCTTGCGTAAGGTCTTTAAAGTTGCCGTATTTTATAACGTCGCTTGATTTTCTTAGCGCGAGGATTTTCTTGTAGAAGCCGATAATCGACTTATAGGCAGACTTATCTGCTTCAAGATTGATTTCTTCCGCTCTTGACGGCATTTTGAGCCATGGCGTTCCGGAGGTAAATCCGCGCGTCGGTTTTTCTTTCGTCCAGGCAATCGGGCGGCGCGTATTGTCGCGGCTGCCGTAATTGATTTCGTCGATCAGCGCGTCATGCGGTTTTTTGTCGCAGTTTTCGCGGTAGTAGTTTACCGTTTCAACGTCGTTGAACGAATCGATATCCTCGTAGCGTGAGTTTGCCGAGCCGAATTCCTGCCCCTGATAAATGAAGGGGATTCCTTTAAGAAGATAAAACATTCCGGCATAAGCGGTTGCGCATTCGTAGCGAAGTTCTTTATCGTTGCCGAGGCGCGATATAAAATACGGCTGATCATGGTTATCCGTGAACAAAATATATAAAAGGTCGTGTTCGGCGGTGAAATTCTGCCATTTTACCAGCACGTCCTTTATCTGACTTGCGGAATACGGAGCGGGCGTGTATTTATCGCTTCTTCCGAGACCTATATGTTCAAACTGAAAAACCGATTTGAGTTCGTCACGGTCTTTTCCGCAAATACTGCATATGCTTTCGGTGTCCGACTGACATTCGCCCACGGTGAAAAGGTGTTTTACTTTTTCGCGCCCGAAAAGTTGTTTTACGTATTCGTGCAGGCGCGGTCCGTCGTTCATTTTGTTGTTTGCAAAATCTTTGGAAATGAAATCGAGCACGTCGCATCTGAATCCGTCAACGCCGAGATCAGCCCCAAAATCCACTATATCGCAACATTCCTGCCTTACTTTCGGATTCTCCCAGTTCAGGTCGGGCTGCTGCACGGCAAACGAATGCAGATAGTATTCGTCGGTCGCTTCGTTATATTTCCACGCGCTGCCGCCGAAGCACGCCCTCCAGTCGGTCAGCGGTTTGTCCGCCCATATATAATAATCATGATAGGGATTATCTTTTGCCGTCCGCGCCTGTCTGAACCAGTAATGCTCGGACGACGTATGATTGACGACCAGATCCATTATTATCTTAATGCCGTTTTCGCGCAGTTCTTTCGCTAATTCCTTCCAGTCGTTCATCGTTCCGAACTCGGCCATTATGTCGCGGTAGTCCGAAATATCGTAACCGTTATCGTAATTGGGACTTTTATAGCATGGGCATATCCACATCGCGTTCACGCCGAGGTCTTTGAGATAGGGTATTTTTTGTTTTATTCCGTTAAGATCGCCGATTCCGTCTCCGTTCGAGTCGTAAAAACTGCGCGGATAAATCTGATAAACGATTAAATCGAGGTATTGCTCGTGTTTGTTCATTATAATATTTCCTTCGGGATAACGAATGGAATCCCTATCGTATTATTGCGGACGGGTATTATTGTAAATTTAAATAATCAGTGACGGCGATGGAATCCATAAGGTCTTTTGCCGTCCGCGACTGATCTTTTTATATTAATTTTTTATTATAACGTAAATCTTCCAAGAATAAAAGTAAGATTTTGAAAAAGTCGGCGATGACGAACGGAATCCGTAGAAACAAGCGTGAGTTTATCCGGAAGCCGGCTGAAAAGCGGACTTGTAAGGAGCAAGGCAATAATGATAGTCGAAAAATCAGGCGTTTGAATTGCCTTGCGACGGAAAAGCGTTTTGCCCGACAATTATTTAAAAAAATAAAAACATAATAGTTTTATAAATACGGGCAAGCCGTGGC
>ULWL01039349.1_pt1 | contig 16226 bp, 18 predicted proteins | sample 1960171 | NCBI WGS metagenome assembly ULWL01 (sample SAMEA4835807, study PRJEB28245) | human gut metagenome | biome: gut microbiome; material: fecal sample | place: Denmark | collected 2008 | reverse complement strand
CTACCTGAACAAACCGCCCGAAGAAAGACGGAAGGAAGACATGGCCAGCTTTGACAATGCAGACATGCTAGAAAAAGCAATCAACCAGGCCGCAGACCGTATCTGCAACCGCCTGGACAATATCGCAAACGCTCTAACCGTAATCTGCAGATATATGGAAAGCGATACAGAGGACGCCAGCAAGCGCGCTGAACGCACTACAAAGCTTCTAGAAGAAATCAAGGCCAATGGGACACTCCAGCAAGGAACACAGCAAAGTATCAAGCATGAGCTTCAAAAAGTGGTTTATCGGAGAAATATAAAATGAATTCCACTTTTAGAGGCTGTCCTATAGCGGAAGAATAGACAGGAGGCTGAAGGATGTACGCAATAGCAACCTGCAAGAACAGAAAACAAAAGCAATATTTCAACCAGGAAATGTCCTGGGATGAATTCACAAAAAAACTGCTCTTCACAACCAGAACAAAAGAAACAGTGGAAGAGTACAAGAACATGACGAAGAACCAGCAGTCTAATATCAAGGACGTCGGAGGATTCGTAGCCGGAGAACTAAAAGATGGCAGACGAAACAACCAAAGTGTGTTATCACGCAGCATGATAACACTGGATGCTGACTTCGCGGACAAAGACTTTTTAGACTTGATACAGCTAACGTGCGACTTTTGCAGCGTGATCTACTCAACGCATAAGCACACACCGGAAAAGCCAAAATATAGATGGATCATCCCATTACAAAGGAAAGTAACTCCTGAAGAGTACGAAGCAATCGCTCGAAAGATTGCAAGTACAATCGGAATGGAATACTTCGACGACACGACCTATCAGCCAGCACGAATGATGTTCTGGCCGAGTACAAGTAAGGACGGAGAATACATCTGTGAACAACTAGGAGATAGGAATGCATACATGAACCCGGATGACATCCTGGCGCAGTACAGAGACTGGCATGACATCAGCTACTGGCCTCGCTCTAACAGAGAGACAGAACTGCATCACAGCGATATAAGACACCAGGAAGACCCTTTATCTAAGTCCGGATGGATTGGCGCCTTCTGCAGGGCCTACACGATCCAAGAAGCGATTGAGGCATTTATTCCAGAGGAATACACGCCGACAGAGGACCCGAACCGCTGGACCTATACGAACGGATCAACAGCCGGAGGCCTAGTCATCTACGACGACAAGTATGCATACAGTAACCACAACACAGACCCGACAGGGCAGCAGCTATGCAACGCCTATGATCTTGTAAGGATACACAAGTGGCCAGACGATCCAGCAAGTACAGAACACATGCTCGAACTAATGGAACACGACGAGGGCACCCGGAAGCAGCTTATAGATGACAAGAAAGAAAGGATTCACGAGGACTGGGACGACTTCAAGGACGACAGTGCGAGGGGCTCGCAAGGAGTAGAAGACAGTAAAGAAGAAGTAAACGAGGACTGGCTGGATGCCATGGACATGGACAAGAAGGGAAACTTCAAGCCGACTACAGACAACATAGTCCGCATACTTTTAAATGATCCAAAGCTTAAAAACGGAGTCGGAGGCAATGATCTATTCGCACAGAAACCTGTCAAAAAAGGAAACCTGCCATGGTGGACCTACAACCCAAGTGATCCAACCTGGACGGATACGGACGACGCAAGCTTCAGATACTATCTAGAAAAGAAATACAACATTGTCGCCAAAGGAAAAGTGGATGACGCTATAGCCTACGTCCAGGAGAGAAACAGCTTTCACCCAGTACGTGACTATCTAGACACACTAGAGTGGGACGGCGTACCTAGACTAGACACGCTATTTATAGACTATCTAGGAAGCGAGGACTCAGAGTACAGCAGAGCGGTCGCAAGGAAAGCTTTTACCGCAGCCGTGGCCAGAATCTACACACCAGGCTGCAAGATGGACTATATGCCCGTACTCGTAGGACATCAGGGAATCGGAAAATCACACATGCTAAGCATCATGGGCGGAGATTGGTTCTCAGATTCAATCACAACAATTTCAGGCAAAGAAGGATACGAAGCGCTGCACGGATCATGGGTTATTGAATGGTCCGAGTTATCTGCAGCCAGAAAAGCCGATATCGAGTCCATGAAGCAATTTATCAGCAAGAGGGATGACCGCTACAGAAAAGCCTACGCGAGAAGAGTAACGGATAACCCAAGACAGTGCGTGTTTTTCGGTACCACAAATGATGATGAATTTTTAAGAGACTACACAGGAAACCGAAGATTCTGGCCGATCAACACGGATATATCGAAGGCAAAAAAGATTGTGTTTGATGATCTACCAAAAGAACGGGACCAGATCTGGGCTGAAGCTAAGCAGAGATTCAAGGACGGAGAAAAACTATATCTTCAGGGCGAAGCTTTGACCGGAGCCGAACAGATGCAAAAAGAGCACACGTTCACCAGCGTCCGGGAAGACATGGTCCGTGATTATCTAGACAGAAAGCTACCAGAGGGCTGGAAAGATATGGACTTATACGCCAGAACCCAATGGCTAGAAGACCCGAAGAACAAAGGGGAAGACATCAGAGACTGCGTAAGTTTACTCGAAATTTGGTGCGAAGTTTTAAACGGTGCAAAGAATAAATTTACACCCGTGGACCAGAGGGAACTCAAGGCAATCATGGAAAGTTTGGGGTGGAATAAAGGACCGGCGCCAAGACAAAGAGGTGCCTGCTATGGCAAACAACGGGTTTATTTGAATCCTAAATTCACATAGGAAAACAGGAACCATATTTAGGTAACGCTGGAAACAGCTGTAAAAAAATACAAGGCAACCAAGGAAACGGATGTGGAAACGCTGGAAACGGCTGTAAAAAAATACAAGGCAACGCTGGAAACGGCTGTGGAAACGCTAAAATCATAGAGCGTTTCCAGGGAATCACCGCATAAAATAAGGCTTTCTAAGCTATTGGAAACGGTGGAAACAGAAATATTACTAACTTAATGAATATATATATAATATAGTGTAATACAGTATATGCGTATGTATATACGCGCGAGAAAATATAGTATATATATAAAGAGTTTGAAAGGCGTTTCCGCGCGTATCCGTTTCCAGGGCCAAAAATCAACTAGAAAAGGAGACACAGAAATGACTTATAAGGAATTTTTGGAAAACTATAGTGAAGCAAGAAAGGTAAACACAGAAATGACATTAAACGACAGCAAAAGATTTCATTTCTTGATGCATGAAATAGATGCAAGAATCAACAACGAAACAATGGACCGATACGGAATCAAAATGCAGAGCCTGGTCGCTATGGAAGAACTAGCAGAACTGCAAAAGGCAATTTCTAAATTGGTACGCAATCCGGAAGAAAAAACAAAACCATTAGAGTTCAAAGGACTAAGAAATAACCTAATCGAAGAAATGGCGGATGTATTGATTTGTATGGATCTGCTTATCGAGTATTATCAAATCGAAAGACCTGAGATTCAAGAACTTATTCAAGCAAAGCAGGAAAGACAAGCTAAAAGGCTAGAGGAGGAGTAGAACATGAAAGAAAATAGAATGTATATCAAGTGCGACCGATGCGGAAAAGAAACGTCAGTCGGAATCGAAAAGAGCAAGATCGAGAACGGAAAGACAATCGAAACCTGGGAAGGACTTCCCGAGGGATGGATCACAACAAATGACAAGAAGGATTTGTGTCCAGACTGCGCCGAGCGGTACCGCGAACTTCAAAAGAAGTTCTTCCAGAAATGATAGAAAATCAAGTAGAAAATTATCTGATCAAAAAGGTATCAGCGCTAGGCGGTAAAGCCTGGAAGTTTGTAAGCCCAGGAAACGCAGGCGTGCCGGATAGATTGATCACATATAATTCAAAGGCTTTCTTTGTAGAAGTAAAAAGGCCAGGCGGTAAGCCTAGAGCCCTACAAAAAGCCACAGTAGCCCAAATACGGGCAACAGGTATGAAAGTATACTGCATCAGCACAAAAGCCCAGGTGGACGAATTAACAAATCTGATGCGGTCTGGAATCGTACCGGAGGAGCGACACTTTGACAGAATTTAAACCTCATGACTATCAAAAGAAGGCTATCAACTTCGGACTGGATCATAAGAAGTGTGGCCTTCTTCTCCCTATGGGAGCCGGAAAGACCGTAACCACGCTAACGATCATCAGCCTTCTAAAACTAATCGACATAGAAAAGGTTCTAATTATTGGCCCTGTGCGCGTAATAAAAAGCACGTGGCCGGAAGAAATTGAAAAGTGGAGTCACACTAAGGACTTGAGCTATTCAATCATAGCGGGCACTCCAAAGCAGCGTGAGAAAGCACTGCAACAAAAGGCTGACATTTACCTCATAGGCAAAGAGAACGTTACCTGGCTAGTAGACAACAAATACTTTGACTTCGACATGGTAGTGATCGACGAATTATCAACCTTCAAGAATCCAAAAAGCCAGAGGTTCAGAGCCCTAAGAAAAGTTATGCCGCTAGCTGACAGATTTATAGGCCTAACCGGAACACCAGCGCCGAAAGGAATCCCGGACCTTTGGAGCCAGATATACTTGATTGACCAGGGAGAAAGATTAGGTCGAACACTAACTCAGTTTCGAGAAAGATATCTAATCCCAGGAAGAAGAAACGGAATGATCGTATACGATTGGAAGCCAAGACCAGATGCTGAGGAAAAGATATACAAGAAAATAAGTGACGTATGCATGAGTCTGGATCAGGCAGACTGCGCCAAACTTCCACCGGTTCAGTACTTAAAAAAATCAATCGAGCTACCTCAAAAAGCGATGACAGAATACCACGCTTTCAAACGTGAGAAGGTTCTGGAACTTGATAACAACGAATCACTGCTAGCAGCCAACGCTGGAGTGCTATGCGGTCAGTTGCTACAAATGACATCAGGAGAAATCTATAAACGCGATCAGTTAGGAAACAAGCTCGAAAAAGTAGCAACCCTTCACGCGGCTAAACTTGAGGCACTAGACGACTTGATCGAATCAGCGAACCAGAACCCGGTGATGGTGTTCTATTACTTCAAACATGAACTAAAACGAATCAAGGAACATCTGAAGAAACAGAAACTGGAAGTCCGCAGCCTTGAGAACGAGGACGACGTTCGAGACTGGAACGACGGAAAGATAGACGTGCTGCTTTTGCATCCAGCAAGCGCAGGACACGGACTTAACCTTCAACGTGGTGGACATATCGCAATCTGGTACACACTTCCAAACTGGAACCTTGAACTGTATCAGCAGGCAAATGCCAGAATCTACAGACAAGGGCAGAAACAAAACGTGACAATTTATCAGATCGTAGCTAGAGGCACAGTAGACGAGGACATGCTGGATGCACTAGAACACAAGAACATAACACAGAAAGCCTTAATCGAAGCTTTAAGGAGGTAAAACATGACTTATGATGAATTAATTCCAGAACTAAAAACGGTGCGCTACTGCTGCCACCGTTTGATTGAATTGAATCAGGAATTGGAAGTACTAAACCACCAGACAACAGGTCTTGCAAAGTCTGGAGGAATCGAACTGACAGCAGAACAGAAAAAAAGCAAGTGGCCTATGCCGACATATCAGCATCAGTACCACAGCCCACTCGGACTCTTCGAAGAGATATCAGCCAAAGAACAAGAACTGCATCACTTCCAAAAAAGACTGCTGGACCTAAGATGGACAGAACTTCTCGATTTGCAAGACCAGAACATTCTATGGGATCTGTACATTCATAGAATCAAGGCTTTGGAAGTGGCTGAGAAATATGGATACACAAGACGGGGACTATATAAACATCTGATGGCGGAAGTAAAAAAGCTCACAAAAAGCTAAAGAGTTCCCACTGTGTACCACTTTAAAGTGGTATATTAGTACTTGTAAAAGAGGACCGATAGAAAAAGGCCCTCTTTTCTTTACCCGGAGTGTCCTCCTTTCTAAAAAAACGAGTGCTTTCTAGTCAACGTCAATACCAACATCAGCTACGACAAATCATGAGATTAATTTTAGTATTTCAGCGCTCCGGGTAAGCGTGGACAACAAAGAAGCCTTAGTAGCTTCTTTTTTTTAATACAACAGAGGTGAACACACATGAACATTAGAGACATAAGAACATGCGACCTGAAGCCTTATGAGAACAATCCTCGATTCAACGAAGATGCCGTCGATTTAGTCGCAGCATCTATAGATGAGTTCGGATTCAAGCAACCGATTGTGGTGGATAAAGACCTGATTATCATTGCAGGACACACCAGGTGGAAGGCAGCACAAAAGCTAGGCCTTGAGACTGTCCCATGCATCCAGGCCGACGATCTAACACCAGCACAAGTGAAAGCCTACCGATTGGCAGACAACAAAGTCGCAGAAGCCGCTCAATGGGACCTTGACGCTTTACAGTTTGAACTGGAAGAGCTAGACAACATGGACTTTGATATGGAGCCTTTCGGATTTGAAACAGAAACCTTCAGCGAACAAATCGCAGAGGACGACCACTTCGAGCCAGAGATTCCGGAAGAGCCAACAACCAAAAGAGGACAATGCTGGATGCTAGGAAGGCACAGATTGATGGTCGGAGACAGTACCAAACGCCAGGATGTAGAAAAGCTTTGCAGCGACGCTACTATAGATCTGGTCGTAACTGATCCACCGTATAACGTATCCTTAGGGCAACACAAGAGACCAAGCGAAGCAAAGCAGCTATACCGAAGAACAGACGGGCTGGTCATTGATAACGACTCATGGGAAGACGACGAGGACTTTATCGAGTTTTTAAAAGTAGCCTTCGAGAACATGACAGAACAGCTCAAGCCTGGAGGTGCCTTCTACATTTGGTACGCCGCCACACAGAGCAAGAACTTCCAGGAAGCAGCAGAACGCGCAGGCCTAAACATCCGACAATTCTTGATCTGGAACAAGAACACATTCGCACTGGGTCGCCAGGACTACCAGTGGAAACACGAGCCATGCCTTTACGGATGGAAAGATGGCGCAGCCCATTACTTTGTCAACACCAGAAACCTTGTAACCGTACTCGAAGACACAGAGAACCTGGACATTGACAGCATGAAGAAGGACGAGCTTAAAGACCTTCTAAAATCAATCCTGGGGGGGTGCAAGGACACAACGATTCTGGACGAGAAGAAGCCCACGAAATCCGATCTGCATCCAACTATGAAACCAATCCCACTGATTGCAAGGCAGATCAAGAACAGCAGCCGAACTGGAGAAAACGTGCTGGACCTATTCGGAGGTTCAGGCTCCACGCTTATGGCTTGCGAACAGCTAGGACGAAGGTGCTTCATGATGGAGTATGATCCACACTATGCCGATGTAATTATCAAGCGCTGGGAAGATTACACCGGAGAACAGGCGGAGCTAATCGAGGATGCCTGCTAAGGGGCTAGCCGGACGCACAAAGTCCGAAGCGGCAAGACAGCGCAAAGACCCTATGCAAAACCTGAAGCCTTTCACAAAAGAGAACGCAGCAGAGATGGGACGCAAGGGTGGAGCCGCAAGCCAGAAAGTCCAGAGGAAGAAAAAGAAGTTAAAACAATGCCTGGCCGCAATCCTAGAATTAGAACCAATCGAAAGCAATAAAAAGAAGCTGATCGACATAGGACTAGAAGATGAGGAGCTAAACAATCAAATGCTTTTAGCCGCAACCATGTTCAACAAAGCCGTACGCGGAGACGTAAGGGCCGCAGAATTTATTCGAGACCTTACAGGACAGCAACCTGTCACAAGCCTAGACAGAGCCAGAACGAAGCTGATGAACGCGCAAGCCGAACAGATCAAAAGACAAGGCGACCCTTCTAAAGAGATTACGAAGCTGGATCTTTTATTGAAAGCTATGGACACAGTAGCCGGAGACGATAGTGGAACTAACTGAGAAACAGAAAGAGTTCTGGAATCATAAACCGAGCCGCTGGAACATAAAAGAAGGGGCTACACGTAGTGGAAAGACATGGCTGGACTATTACATCATACCAAAACGGATTCGAGCTATAGAGGGGCTTCCAGGCCACGTGTTCCTCATAGGAAACACAAAGTCGACACTTGAAAGAAACGTTCTAGAGCCCATGCGAGAATTATATGGCCCAGAACTGGTTGGAAGAGTAAGACCAGACAACACGGTAAAGCTTTTCGGTCGTATGTGCTACGCGATAGGCGCAGACAAAGAAAGCCAAGTTACAAAGATACAAGGGGCCTCAGTAGCGTATTGCTACGGAGACGAAGTCGTAACCTGGAACAAAAAAGTTTTTGACATGCTAAAGTCTCGTCTAGATAAACCGTATAGCTGCTTTGATGGAACCTGCAACCCGGACAATAAGAATCACTGGTTTTTAAAGTTTTTAGAATCAGGAGCCGACATCTTTCGACAGAAATACACGATTGAAGACAACCCTTTTCTGCCGCAGGAGTTCGTGGAAAACTTGAAACTCGAATACCGAGGGACGGTCCTATACAACAGATACATACTAGGAGAATGGTGCAACGCGGAAGGGCTACTCTTTCCACAGTTTGCAGACAATCCAGACGAGTGGGAAGTCAAAGGAGAACTCCCACTTTTTAACATGATCAACATAGGCCTGGACATAGGTGGAACACGCTCACACAGTAGCCTGATCGTAACAGGAATCACGGCAGACCTTTCTGAGATTGTAACCTTTGCAGAACGTAAAGTCGTACACGCTAAAGGAACTATAGATGCCGAAAGACTTTGCACGGAGACAGTCGACCTGATCAGAGCTTTATGGATTCAGGGCTTCGTGGTATCAAGCGTTTTTGTAGATAACGCGGAACAAGTCATTTTGAACAGTATACGAGTAGCCGTACAAAGGGCAGGCTTTCCAACCAACGTGATGGATTGCCGCAAGATAGACGGAAAGACAAGGATTCTGACCTACAATATGATGCTGAATCGACACAAGATGAAGTTCCAGGCAGTACCTATGGTGGTCGAAAGTTTGAGTACAGCCCTATACGATACAAAATCGAAGGAAGACAAGATTCTGGATGACTTTACAACCGACGTCGATACATTTGATGCCCATTTCTACAGCTGGTCAACATATATGGACCTGATCACAGGAAGGAGAACTTAAATGAGAATTTTATTCACAATACTAAAGGACTTAGGATATCCTGTGAGCCAGGAAGTCCAAGACTACTACAACAAAATTCAATTCTGGAACGATTGGTGGAAAGGCTACGTTCAAGAATTTCATAAATACCAGATCAAGAACGAAAGTGGAAACAGCAGAGATGTGAAGCGCAAGCAAATGAGAATGGCCAAGAAGGTCTGCGAAGACTGGGCCGATTTACTTTTAAACGATAAGACTCGAATTCTTGTAGAGTGTGATGACCACGGAACGAGCATCACGCAAGAATTTCTGACCGGAGACAAAGAGGACCAGAACGGCGGAGTTTTAGGAAACAGCAAGTTCTGGAAACTAGGAAACAAGGCAGTCGAGAGAGAATTCGCACAAGGCACTGTGTGCTTCTATCTGCAGCTTGTAAACCCAACAGTAAACAAAGGGCAGCTAAGTGCCCAGAGCGTACAAATCAAAGTTATCAAGGACGCGCAGAAAATAGTGCCGTTGACGTATGACGAGGAAGATATCTCAGAAATTGCACTGGCTAGCGAGTACACACAAAACGGGGAACGTTTCATGTACATTCAGATCTTCAAGCAAGAGCAAGAAGGCTACCAAATCTACAACCACTACTTCAAGATTAACAGCGTGTCAGGAGACGCTGTAGGCTATGAAAGAGTTTCAGCGCCCCATGGCGAAGCAATCAGTTACAAGCTACCTTGTAAGCCTTTTGTGATTCTAAAGCCTAATGTTGAAAACAACATAGCAGACGTACCATTAGGAATGTCAATCTACGCAAACGCAATCGACATGCTGGAAAGTTGCGACTTGGCATACGACAACCTATTCATGGATACCTTGCTAGGAAAGAAAAAGGTTTTCATGGATCAGGCGTTGTTTAGCATGAAGCCAACAGCCTACGCGCTAAACGATAAAGGTGAAAGAGTACCAGTAAGGCAAGAGCCAGATGTCGGTGCAACTTTGGAGAAATCTCTATATGTAAGTACGGGAACACAAGTAAGTCCAGACAAGCCTCGACTTTTCGAGGAATACAATCCAAGTCTTCGAGTTGATGAGAATAAAGAGAACGTTCAATTCAATCTAAATCTTTTATCAAGTAAATGCGGTCTCGGGCAAAATAGATACCAGTTCAGCATCCAGAACATGACCACAGCAACTCAGGTTCGCGCCAGTAATAAAGAGCTAACAGAAAGTGTCTGGAAGCAACGTATCGCAATCCAGGACGCCCTTACAGAGCTAACGAGATCGATTATCATCCTAGGCAAAGAGAAGTGCCACATTTCCGGACTTGATCCAGACGTTCGCATCACAATTCAATTTGACGACACTATGTTTTCAGACGAGGAAGCGGAACGTCTAAGAATGCTTCAGGAAATCTCGGCCGGCATCCTACAGAAATGGGAATATCGCGTCCGATACTACGGAGAAGACGAACAGACCGCACGCGAGATGACCGGTGAAACAGAAAACCCAGCAGACAGAATTCAAAGTATGTTCTTCCAACAGGACAAAACACAAGTAGAGGAGCCAGAGGGTGAAGCCTAATGCTAGAACCGAACTACCTGCAGAACGTAGGTGACGACCTAGAAAAGCTGTATCAGGAACTGGCCACAGAGATACTGGTGGACATAGCGGAGCGAATCAAGATGAATCAGGATGCTATGACAAGCACTGCGGAGTATTTAAACAACAAACTAAAACAACTCGGTTTGCAGCAAGACTGGATTAACAAAAGGCTAGCTGAAATACTTCACATTTCCGAAGAAGAAGTCGACCGGATCATGCAACAGAGTGCCTATAAAAGTATCCGCGATACCTTCGACAGACTAGAGGCTGGAGGATACGACACAAGCGGCTTAGAATTTTCGGATCAGATCAAAAAAGGAACATCAGCACTGTGGGGAGACATCCAGAACCTTACAAGGACCACAGCTCAACTGGCTAGCGACACTTTTATGAGATACTACGACATGGCTTATCTTCAGGTATCAAGCGGAGCCTATTCTTTGGATCAAGCAACCGCAAACACAATAGACAAGCTATGCAGAGAAGGCCTAACAAAAGTAACATACCCAAGCGGTGCTCAACGATCAATCGAGGCGGCCGTTCGATTGGCAGTACGAACCGCAGTAAACCAGAACGCCCTGGCTTGCGAGAAATCGGTCATTGATGAACTAGATATAAATCTAGTACAGACAAGTGCCCACATGGGAGCCAGACCAAGCCACGCAGCCTGGCAAGGTAGAGTGTTCTGGGTAAACTATCCGGAAGGGAATTACGAGAACTTTTATGAGGCCACAGGATACGGAACAGGCGCAGGACTTGGCGGGTGGAACTGTAGGCATTCGTTTACCGCATACTTTCCAGGAATAAGCGAGGATTACAACCAACTCGTAAAACCATACGAGAATGACAGAGTTTACCAGATGGAGCAAAAGCAAAGGTCCTACGAAAGAAAAATGAGAAAGTGGGACAGAGAGCGCCGTGTGAAAGCCGCAGCAGGGCTAGACACGACGAAAGAGGACTACTGGTATAAATACAACAAGATGAGACTGAAGGAGCTTGTGGACGCTTCTAAGGGCCGATTAAAGAGAGACTATTCAGCCGAGAAGATAGGCGGAACAAAAGGCAGACCTTACAAGCCTGTAAGAATACCAAAGGAAAGACTTACTTATAAAGAGGACGTTGGAACAAAGAAAGAATTAAATAACTTTTTAAATAAAAACTTGGAAGTTTTAAAAACCAAGGATAAGGGGAAGAACAAGAGTTATTGGACAGGATATCTAAGTGAATTAAATTCTAGGCAATCCTACAAAATATCTCAGACGCCTGAGAAACTAAAAGACCACGGTATTCACGACGAAAATGTAATTTTAAAGAAAACGGATCTGGCATATATTTTATATAGACACGTTACTGAATACCCTGCAGACTGCTATGAAAAAATTGCAGACGTTATAAATGACTATGACTACCTGATTGAAGGTAAAAAAGGTGAAGGCCTAGATTTTAAATACTATAAGACCTTTCGTGGCGAAAATGACAAGCTATTCAGTATAGAAGTCGTAACAGAAAAAGAACCAGGAGACAAAGAAAATTACATAGTCCACATGGATTATTTTGGAACGCATAGAACAAAACGAATTCTAAAGAGTCTAAAGAATAACAAATTCGTGATAATTGACTCTAGAAATCAATAACGATATAATCAAAGTGAAAGTACTGTGAGGCTTAAATTTTCCCTGGAAAGCTGATGGACGATATGTGGGATGCACCAGAAATGGTGACGAGGGGCCCACGGCAGTACTTGAGAGCCGCACTAGAAATAGCGCGGTTTTTTAGTAGATAGGAGGCAGAATATGTCGGAAGACTTCAGAACAATATACAAAATTCTATCAATTCTGCAAAAATCAATGGACTTTGAAGTTCTAGACATCCGAAGACTTTCAGCGGACAACCTAGGCATCACAGAACCAAAGAGAAAAGCGCTTCTAGGCATGCTACTGAAAAACGGATACGTTGAGGGTTTCCAGGTGATCCAATACATAGGAGACCCAACACCAAACACTGAAGGGCTAGAGGGTATCCGAATAACCCTTAAGGGACTAGAATACCTAGAAGAAAACAGCTTGATGCAGAAAGCCGCAAGACTTGCAAAAGGAATTGCGGAAGTAATATAGAACACAACTAAATAAGGACAAGAACCGTGCTAGGAATGGCGCGGTTTTTATTATGCCCTAAGCATGGCATTTAAAAGGCTTGGCTACCCCTCGGCACGGGATATAAAAGGCCGGACTCGATACTGGAGTGAACCAGATATAAAAAACGCAGGAGGACAAAATGGAGTTTTTAAAAGAGATCTTGGGCGAGGAATTGTATGCACAAGTAGCCGCTAAGCTAAAAGGAAATGATTCTGTAAAATTAGCGAACCTTGCCACAGGAGAGTACGTCTCGAAATCAAAGTATGATGCGGAACAGTTAGCGAAGGACAAGCGCATTCAAGAACTGACTGACAAAATTAAAAACTTTGAAGGAGTAGACGTAAAACAATTACAAACAGACGTCGAGAACTGGAAAACTAAATACAACCAGGACTTAGAAAGTGCAAGACTTGACAACGCGATTCAACTAGCAATTGCGAAATCTGGAACCCTATCTGAAAAGGCCTTGATGGGGTTACTAGATAAAGACAAGATCAAGTTTGATAAGGATGGAAAATTAACAGGACTTGACGAACAAATCGAAGCTATCAAAAAAGAGGACAGCTTCTTATTTAAGGAAGCAGAGCCAAACAAGCCAAAAGAAGGAGACGACGTCGAACTTGGTGGGAATCACGGCGGAAGTCCAAAACCAGAGGCACCAACAACTCTAGCTGCAGCAATTTCAGAACATTACAAAAAATAGGAGGAATTAAAAGATGCCACTTACATTAGAGCAATCAAAAGTCGGCTTAGCCGATCACGTAGACCAGCAGGTCATTGACGAGTTCCGCAGGGACTCTTTTATTTTGGATCGTTTAACTTTCGATAACGCAGTATCACCAGGAACTGGTGGCTCAACATTAACTTATGGCTATTTACAATTAAAAACGCCATCCGTGGCTGAAGGTCGTAAATTGAATAGCGAATACACAGCAGGAGAAGCTGTAAAGACTCAGAAAACTACAAACTTAAAAATCTTTGGTGGAGCTTATGAAGTAGACCGTGTATTAGAAGACACAGCAGCAAGCTCAGAAATTGCATTCCAATTAGCTCAGAAAATCATTGCAGTAAAGAACAAATTTCACTATGACTTCATTAACGGAAAGTCAACAGCCAAAGGAACTGCTGCAACAGATAACACAAGCTTTGACGGTTTGGATGTGTTAGTAAAGGGGACAAATACGGAAGAGAAAAACGAAGCAGCACCATTCGATATGTCATCTGCCGCAAAAATCAAGGAAAACGCAAATGAATTTACTTATGCCTTAGACACATGGTTATCAACTTTCTCAGTAAAACCAGATGCCTTATTAGTAAATCGTAAGACAGCTACAATGCTAAAAACTATAGCTAAAATGCAAGGTTACTATGAGCGTACAAAGAACGACTTCGGACAAAAAGTCGAATACTACGACGAAATCGCAATCGTTGATATGGGAGAATACTACAATGGAACTAAATCTGTAATGTGCGTACCTATCGACGACTCAACAGGAACTACAAACATTTACGCTGTAAAATTCGGATTGGATGCAGTGCACGCAGTAAGTCCACAAGGACAAAAAATCATTCACCAATACATGCCAAACTTAAGCGAACCTGGAGCAGTAAAAAAAGGAGAAGTAGAAATGATTGCTTCTATCGTTTCAAAAGATACTACAAAAGCCGGTGTATTCCGTAACGTTCAAGTGGCTCCGGTCGCAGCAGCGCGAGAAAGTAAATAGGAGATAACTATGATCCTAAGCTTTGAGGAATACACAGCCTTAGATGGAACGCTACATGATGAAGAAGAGTACTCACAAATAGAACCAAGAACAGAAAGCCTATTAGAAGCCTACATTCGAGAGAAGATTCCATACTGGAAAGTTCAGGCTTTGAAAGACTACGACATGGATCTAAAAAAAGCAGTCCTATATCAGATTGACTTCATAGAAGCACATGGCGGAATGGATTGCTTTGTAGGTTCTAGCGATATGAACTTCACAGGCGCAACCACAAGCGGTTTCTCGTATTCCGTAGATAATGCGAAAACGATAAGGTTCCATGACATACCCTTATCAAGCCTAGCAATATCAGAGCTTGACTACCAATTATTCAAAGCAGGACTAGCCTGCCAGACGGTATGGTAAAAAGCCCGAGATGGCTTAGGCCGCACACAATAAAAGTCATGAACATTCTAGGAGAAGAAAACCTAGAAGAAACTACGTCAATAGCAACGGTCCAACACGTAAAGGTTTCCAAAACAAAAGCCCGGACTTATGGACAGACTGGCGCCAGTAATTCAGATACGATCCTCATAACGATAGACGTGAACGATTATAAGGCGGACAAGGTTCTAGTTTCCCCTTCAGAATTTAAGACGCCAGATACTCAATTCACAATTAGAACCGGGGACCGTATCGAAGTACACGGCGACCTTTACGAGATCACAAATGTGAATATCCTAAATCCCTTGAGAAATATGCCTGAATTTATAGAGGTAACATGTGAGTGAGTATCATCTAAAAGTTATAGTCGATATTCCGGTAGCACAGCTACAGGCTAGAGGAACGAAAGCGCTCCGCCGATCTAGATTGAAACTAAAGCAGCTTATAGTTCAAGACACGAACAAAAATGTGCCTATCGGAAAAGGAACGCTGAGAGCATCAGCTTTAAGATGGGCGGCACAGGATAACGATTGGATAGTATGGGATACGCCTTACGCACACTTCCAACATACAGGAAGAATTATGATCGGAACCCATAGTCACAGTCCATGGGCTAAACACGGAGAAACAAAAGTCTATACAACTCGAAATTTGAGCTATAGACAAGGAGGCTCGGAGTGGTGGCCTAAAACATTGAAAGCACGAAAGACTACCTGGATGGAAGGAGCTAAAAAGTTTTTTAAGGAGGAATTCAGATGAGTGAAAAGAAGATCATAAAGCTGGAAGACGTAAAACAGATTGAAGACGGATTGTACAATTTCTTTTCTTCAATCGAAATCAACAACATACCGTGGTGCCTGGAGTACTTCAACGACTCCAAGCACACCGCTTTACTTTTCAAAAGTAGTGGCTACACGGAAGAAATAGAACACTATCTGGGCGGTGGCTATAGGGCTACTTACCCATTTGAAATTTATATTCAAGCAAGTAGAAAGGACACGAAAGCACGTCTGGACTTATCCAGAATCCTGTATGCACTAGTACAGGCACTCGCGGAAGAAGAGACGCAAGGCTTCCCAAATCTAGCACTGGACGAAGCCACGCCACAAGAGGTCACGCTCACAACGCTACCTTCAGACTACACGGGAGAAGAGGCCACGCTTTCAACTTTCTATTGCTCTATGACATTAACCTACGAAAAGAAGGGACGGTTTGAATAATGACAACAGAACTACCTAATAGAGAGCTAAAGGTCGAAGATAACCTACATTACGTCAAAT
>ULWL01084493.1_pt1 | contig 16465 bp, 18 predicted proteins | sample 1960171 | NCBI WGS metagenome assembly ULWL01 (sample SAMEA4835807, study PRJEB28245) | human gut metagenome | biome: gut microbiome; material: fecal sample | place: Denmark | collected 2008 | reverse complement strand
GCGTATGTGTATCTGAACGACAGGTTTGTTCCGCACGATTACGCAAAGGGTTTGAAATATCTTTTGGACGGCGTACACCACGACGATCCGGAAAGCCTATATCTGTATGCACGCGTTCGCGAAACGGGTATGTATAAGGTTGAACCGGACAAAAAAGCGTATATCAAATATCTCAAAAAAGCGGCAAAACTCGGTCAAGACGACGCTTTGCTTGATTTGGGCTATTATTATTTTGAAAAAAATGATTATGATAAAGCGTTGGATTGCTTTGCAGAGTGTGAAATAGATGATGCTAGACTTTATTGGAGCATTGCAATAATCTGTGAAACTAAAAAGCAAGATTATAAAAATGCTTTAAGATATTATCAACTATCAATGGAAATGGGTTATCCCGACGCAGTTGAAAGAATGGCAGAAGCATACCTCGGCGATGAACTCGGTTTGGAAAAAGATGAGGAAATTGCATTAAAATTATTTAAAAAGGCAGCAAAACTTGGCGATTCTTCGGCACAATATAATCTTGGAATGGGCTATGCTTGTGGTTATTATGGTCTAACAGCAAATCGTAAAAATGCAATTTATTGGCTTAAAAAAAGTGCAAATCGTCAAAATCCTATGGCTTGTTTGCAAATGGGTTTGTATTATTTCTATACTGTTAAGACAGAATCAGCATATAAAAAGGCACTAAAATTATTTACCAACGCATATAATCTTGGCGAAGAAGAAGCCATTATCAATATTGGACTTTGTTATTTGCAAGGCAAAGGTGCAAAAGAAAATAAAAAGGAAGCTGTAAAATGTTTCAAAACTGCTGTCAAAAATTGTAATTCTGGTGTCGCTTATCACAATCTTGGAATATGTTATGAAAATGGTTTTGGAGTAAAAAAAGATTATAAAAAAGCAATAGAAATGTATGGAAAAGCGGTGGAAAACGGAGAAAGTGCTGGTCTTGCCGCAATCAAAAATGTCTATACACTAATGGACGGAAAAAACCAAAAATAATGGTAAAAGTTCATTTTATGAACTAATCAGTTTAGAGAGGTGGAATTATGCATTTGATATTAAATGGTGGTGGATGTGGAAATCAGGTAAAAGAGAGTTATGAACTTTTTGCCAATTTGGTTAAAAATGGCAAGATTGTTTATATCCCACTTGCTTGGAATCATGGTTCATATGAAGGTTGTTTAGATTTTTTGTCTAACGAACTTAAACCATACGGAATAACAAATATTGATTTGATTACTGATGCAAATCAAATTACACGGAAAAAACTTGATGAAGTCAATGGCGTTTTTATTGGCGGGGGAAATACATATAAACTATTAAAAATGTTAAAAGATACTCCAGCTTTTAATAACCTTCAATATTTTATGGGGAAAGAAGACTCCGTGATTATGGGTGGAAGTGCGGGGGCCTTGATTTTTGGAAAGTCAATAGATACTTGCAAGGATGATGGGTTAAATATTAAAAGTATTTGCGACATTAATGAAGTCAACTTAATCGATACAACAGGTTTTAATGTTCTTGATGGATATAGTTTGATTGTCCATTATCAGACGTTGGAAAGTCAAATTCCACAAACACAAAAAAGGATAAGCAGGTTGCTGGATGAAGGATATAAATTAATTTGCTTGCCAGAAGAAACAAGTTTATATGCTCATAACGGCAAATTTGAATTTATTGGAAGCAAGCCGGCAAAGATAATTAATAATGAAATGTGTAAAGAATTCAAAGTTAAAAAATAAAAACCAAAAACACATTTGTCTGTATAACAAAGACCCGTGTGGGTCTTTTTTTTGCATTGAGTAAAAGCCACCATGACAAAAAAGAGTTGAAAAATTTGTGTTGCTATGTTAAAATTTATTGAGGTGGCGTATGGAAAAAATAATATTAAATGAAGACAAATTGCTTGATTCAGATATTGATGTTGTTGTGACACGTGTGAAAGTGTTTTTAATGAATGATAAAAATGAAATTATGGTTGCACGATCTGGCGGTGGTTGTCAGTTGCCTGGAGGACATGTCGAAGAAGGCGAAGATCTTTTTGATACGGTTATTCGTGAAATTAAAGAAGAAACTGGTATAGTGCTGGAACGCGATGACATCGTCGAGCCATTTTTTGAGGTTAGTCATTACATAAAAAATTACAAAAACTTGGGAATTAATCGAGTTGCAAAAATTATTTATTATTTGGTAAGAACAAATCGAACAGCAGATATTTCAAATATAAATTTGACAGAAAACGAAAAAAATAATAATTTTGTGATTGATTCAATAAATTTTGATGATTTTGAAATTGTTTTAAATGATATAAAACATAACAATGAAAAAGAAATTAATCGTGTGATAGCAACTGAAATTTTATACGCATTCGGTTTTCTAAAAAAGCATTTAACAAAAGAATAATAAAAAATGACCCGTGTGGGTCTTTTTTGTGGAGATTGATGAATACAACTGGTTATTTTCAGCAAATGTTTTAAATATGTAAGATTGTATGATATAATTAAATTTATAAAGACATTTATTCGAGAGGGGAAAATGGAAAGAAAAAAATTTAATCGTGGAACGGTTAATGGCGGAATTATTAGAATTGTTGTTGCGGTTATTGCAATTATAATTGCAGTCATTGTTTTGACAACAGCACTCAAATCTTGGGACCCAGAAAACATTGGCGGCGGCGTTTTTATGTGTATTATTGCGGCAATTATGGTGATTGCAAGTGTATCTTTTGTTTTCAGCGGCATAAAAATGTGCATTGATGGGAAAAATCTTTTGAGGTTTCACGAAAAGGACATTCCGAAAGTGGAAGAATTCTTGATTTGACTGAAACCGAAGTGACTGAAACAAACAATGGTTGTGTTTCGCACTACACCATTTATAACCTAAAATTTGAGTATACTGATGATTTCGGGAAATTGTGCGAAAGCCAAGAACAGGTGAGTGGAAAAGTTTTTGTTGAATTGAAAGAACGAACTCTTGTCCCAATTCTTGTGTACAAAGAGCGTGCTATTTTTGACAGAAAAAAATTTAATGCGGAAATCGCAGAAAAGTAATTTGAAATTTAACCCATTAGGCAGCTCCTGGTGGGTTTGTTTTTGTGAAAATTGATGTAAATTGACAGAGGTGGAAATATGGCGTCAAGCAAAAGCTACAAAGATTTCATAATGGAACAACTTTCAAATCTAAACCCAACATGCAAATCAATGATGGGTGAGTTTTTGATTTATGTTGATGGCGTGTATTTTGGCGGCGTTTTTGATGACAGATTTTTGGTTAAAATAATAGATACGAATAGCGTGTATGACTTGTCCAAAGAGTTGCCATATGAAAATGCAAAGCCAATGTATGTGGTGCAAAATGTTGACGACAAAGAATATCTTGAAACTTTGGTTTTGGACACAATCAAAGGGTTGAAAAAAATAATGTGAGAAATTGAAAGACTTACCTCTATAAAAAAACTAGTCGCGTTTTGCGGTTCTATTCTTGTCAAGCAAAATTGAACATGATATATTAATTATATGAAAAATTCTGAATTACTAAGTAAAATAATTGATACACTAGAAAAGGAACACATTAACTTATATCATGATGTAAGCAAAGAGGAAATTCAAGCCTACATTTCAAATTTTTCTGATATAGACCAATGGGATAATATTACCTTTGATCGTGAAATGTTGAAACTATTTGCCAAATTTAAAGATGCACATACGAACTACTATGTTCAAAGTGGTTGTTTGGACAAAAAAATAATATTTGTGCAAAACAATATTTATTTAAAAGATAATGAGGATTTTAAGGAAGTTGAATTTGTTGACAAATTGACGGCAAATGAATTTATTGAACAAATTTCATCAATGATTTGCTATGAAACAAAAGAATATCTGACACATAGAATTAGAAATGTCATCAATAATCAATATTATTATCAAATGATCGGACTATGCCAAAATGATGGTTCAATAAATTTTGTTGTCAAAAACAACAGAAAACTTGAGACAATTAATGTTAAGAAAATATCTGGTGAAGAATATAGAAAGTTAATGCATTCAAAAAGCGAAAAAAACTACTCTTTTGAAATAATAAATGATAATGTCGTTTTAATCAGATACAAGAGATGCTGGGAAGACAAAGATTATCCATTTGCAGAATTTGTTGAGGATATAGAAGAAAAAATTTTAGAGAAACATATTACTCAATATGTTTTGGATTTGCGAAATAATGGCGGAGGAAATTCATCTGTAATTAAACCTCTTGCTGAACTGGTTGAACGCATGAATTTGAAAGGTGTTGTTTTGATAAATAATGGTGTGTTTTCATCGGGTAGATGGGCTGTGGCAGATTTTAAAAGTAAATTCAACGCACCGCTCATAGGTGAACCAACAGGTGGAGCAGCGGCGAGTTATGGCTTGAACGAAAATCTTCAGATTGAGGATAAATATTTTTGTGTAGCAAAAAGATATTGGGATTTTGAAAGCGTGTTTGGATATAAAGGAAGCATTCAACCAGACATTTATGTTCCCACCACATTAGATGATATAAAAAATAAAAAAGATTCACAACTTTTGACTGCATTATCATATTTGTCAAATCAAAAAGAATAACCAATACAGCAATAACTTTTTGAAAATGCTGGCATACATATCACAACGCATTAAAAAGCAAATGAAAGACCTTTGATGGTCTTTTTTTGTGAGTTATATGTGTCATAAAAAAGATTTTTTCAATATTATGTATTGGATAAAACCTTTCAGAAAGGAGATTTTTTATGACATGTTGTAGAAGAAGATGCTGTGGACAAACAACTCAAACAATAAGGCCTTGGATTTTGGGGCCAACTGGACCCATGGGTCCGCAAGGAATGAGAGGTCCAACTGGTCCAATGGGACCAACAGGTCCAGCGGGGGCGACTGGAGCAACGGGTCCAGCAGGTCCAGCGGGGCCAGCGGGCGTTGTTTCAAATCAAAACGCAACCATTGCCAATGCGACAAATCAAGCAATAACAAGTGGAACACCTCTCACACTATCAACAGTTGTCACAAACAACGGAATGACTGTGACAAACAATGGGATTACAGTCCCAGCAGATGGGACATATTTGGTTGAATACTATGTCAACCGTGCAACATCTGCAAGCGGAACAGACAGCATTTCAATTGCTGTTGCGGGGGCGACAAATTCAAACACGTCGATTCCACTTATTGCTCAATCAACATCGAGTGCACAGTTTGTTCTTAATCTGACTTCGGGCAACACTTTGACTCTTGTCCCAATAGTGACTGCTGCAACCAATCTTGAGGCAACGGGTGGACCAAGTGCGACGCTTACAGTTGTGCGATTGTCCTAACATTCCACGAAAAAAAGCAGGGAAAATCTCCTTGCTTTTTTTGTGCAAAATTAGTCTTCAAGACCAAGCAAATAGTCTGCTGAAACTTTATAGTGTTTGGCAATTTTTATAATAACCGTTATTGATGGAACTTTCAAATCATTCTCCCAAAAACTTACGGTGCTTGCGTCGCCCCTGTCATCCTGTGAGATGGACCCGCTTGACGGGCAATCTAAGGATCCCGTTCTTTTTTGACTCCAAAAAAGGACAATTCGTTAAAAATTTATTTCATATTTTTGTTGACAACAAGGTTGGGTGAGTGTATAATAGCTAAGTATTTTGAATATTCCTTCCCGAAGACAGCAAGTGTCATTGACATAATCTTGCAATCGCAAGGCTTGCCGAGGAAATGATTTGTGTGGACTTTTTTCACCTTATGCTTTTCTCGGCGTAAGGTGTATTTTTAATACTGCACACAAATTAAAAAAGGAGGCAAAAAAGTGAGTGCTAATTTTGAAGCTAAAAAAGAATTAGTTAGCGAAATCAAAGATAAAATTCAACGTGCCAAATCTTTTGTTGTTGTTGATTATCGCGGAATGACTGTCGCGCAAGACACAGAACTCAGAGCAGGTTTCAGAAATGCTAATGCTGAATACAAAGTTTATAAAAATAGACTTGTTCAAAGAGCATTGAGCGAACTTGGAATTGCTGGCTTTGATGATTTCTTGCAAGGAACAAGTGCGATTGCTTTTGGGTTTGAAGATGAACTTACTCCTGCAAAACTTGTTTCAGCAGCGGGTGCAAAAACTCAAAAACTTGAAATCAAATGTGGACTTCTTAACGGAAGTTTCATCTCGGCAGACGAAGTGAAAGCTTTGGCAAGCATACCTTCAAGGGAAGAACTTATTGGAAAATTGTTGTTCCTCTTGCAAAGTCCTATGCGTGGGCTTGCAATTTCTCTTAGCAAAGTTGCAGAGAAAAACGCATAACAAAAATATTTTAAGGAGATAAAAAAATGGCAGATTTGAATAAATTTATTGAAGACATTAAATCATTGACAGTTGTTGAACTCAACGACCTTGTTAAAAAAATCGAAGAAGAATTCGGAGTTAGTGCCGCTGCAACTTTCGCAGTTGGCGCAGCAGCACCAGCCGCAGCAGCAGCTGAGGAAGAAAAAACAGAATTCAACATTGTTCTTAAAGATGTTGGAGCAAACAAAATTTCAGTTATTAAAGTTGTTAGAGAAATCACAGGCCTTGGACTTTCAGAAGCAAAAGCACTTGTTGATGGCGCTCCTTCAACAATCAAAGAAAACGTTCCAACAAAGGACGCAAAAGAAGCTGAAGAAAAACTTAAAGCAGCTGGAGCAACAGTCGAACTCAAATAATTTCAACGCGTTAAATTGTGTGCATAAAAAAGAGAGAGCAACCGCTCTCTCTTTTCTATTAAAATCCTCGAGAAAGTCCCGAGGATTTTTCCAAAATATCGTCAAGTTCCTTTGTTTGTTTACGATACGTTGATTGACTTGTTTTTATTAAAATGTAATTGTTTTAGAATATGAAATTTATTTTGCCTTCAACAATTTTTGCTTGAAAGGTTTGTGTTTCGCCATTTTTAGTTAAGGAAATTTCAAAAAGTTCATTATCTTTTGACTTAATTTTGTAAATGGTTTTTTCTTTAATATCAGAATTTATGTTTATAAGCTCAAATTCAAGTTCAGTTTTGTTGTTTTCTTTTTCAAATTCGATTTCGATTTTTTGAACTTTTACTCCGTTTTTGTAGATTTCATATTCATATTCAAGCTCATTATTTTCTGAACTTTGTTCAACAACAACATAATTGTTTTCGTCAAAGTAAGTTTTAAATTCAATTGAGTATTCGGTTTCATTCCCTTCGGTTTCAATTGTTTTTTTGCCTTCAACTTTGAAATTGGTCTCATTAGCAATTAAAACACCTTCCAATGTGGTTGAAATTTCAGTTTCAGTTTCCTCATCTTCAATTTCAACTTGAGTTTCTGTGGCAATTTCATCATAATAAAGTTTATAGGTGTTTGTGTTTGATAAGTTTGGAATGGAAATTGTCATAACAAAGTTATATTTTCCAAGTTCCTCTGAAAGATTTGTATTTTTTTCAACTATTTGAGTAAAACCATTATTTTTTATGACATCTCCAAACATTGTTAGGCAACTTTCTGTCCCAGCCAAGTCCTCATCAGTAATATTTGCAGGCTTGTCTGCTTGTGTTTGTGCAAGTTTTACTGCTTTCATGCTTTTTACAACACTAGTTTGTTCTTGCTCATGTTGTAGATAAATTGCACTTGACATGGCTGATAGTGCATACATTTCTTTTGAATTTGTATTTACTTGTTTTTTTGTTCCCGCACATGCCGTCAATAGAAGTGCGAGTGGTAAACACAATGTTATTACCGCAATTATTGCTATGAACTTTGATTTTTTTGTTTTTTGCATGTTTTTGCTCCTTTAATTTATTTGACAAGATTTCTTATATTTTCTTGTCTTTACCAATATAACAATTCAATTGATCCAATTTGTTGGTAATTTTATAACTTTTTATGATATATGATACAATATTAATGTTGGATTGTTAAAAATTATATCAACAATTTTATGTGTTAGTATTGTTATAATAAATGGAATGGAATATGAATTATAAAAAACTTGAAAGAAAAATAGAGAAGTTGAAAAATGGAGATTTGGAAGCATTTGATTATATTTATGATTGCACAAATCGCATCGTATATTTTTCAATATTAAAAATTGTGAGAGATAAAATATATGCTGAAGATATCTTGCAAAATACTTTTATACGAGCATTGTCTTGCTTATCTCAATATAAAGAGAATACCAACTTTATCGGGTGGATATGTACAATAGGAAAATCATTAGCTATGAATCATTTAAAAAAATACCGTCATGAGATTGAAGTTGATTTTGATTTGGAAACATATGATTATAATTCTGGTGAAAATGAACTGCCATATATTTTTGATATAGCAACAAAAATTTTATCAGAAGATGAATACAAAATTATAATGCTTTGTCATGTTTCAGGATATAAACGGAGAGAAGTTTCAGTGATGCTTGGTATACCAATAGGTACTGTTACATGGAAAAACAATGAGGCTTTGAAAAAATTAAAACAATATTTAGAAAAGGAGGAGACCAAATGAAGAATATAAAAAAGCTCTTATCACAACAACGTCATGAAATCTTACCAAGTAATGCAATAAAAGAAAACATTAAACAAAAAATCACGTTTGAGCAAAAACAAACTTCTCCTGTTTAGTTAGAACACGGGTGGCACAAACAAAAGAGTCGGATTTAGATTCTGCACAAACAGAAATAATTGATAGATACATGTCTCTAGTTATGAATTTGTTTGGTGAAAGTAAAATTGAAAGCAACATTACAGAGGGTAATGTTGATTATCAATTTGCTATGAATATCCATTACACTAACTTGAATGGAGAATTTGTATCTTTTAAAATGTTGTTTAATAAACGATTGTTAGGCGAAGAGAAAGAAGAAGACGAAGTTGAACAAAATTATGCAATTGATGGAATCCTTCTAAAAGGAAATGAAAAATATCATGTAGAAGGTTTGCACAAGATTGAAACAGAGGAAGGAGAGTCTGAAAGTGAAATGTTTTTCAAAGCGTTCCTAAATTCAGAAAAAACCTCCTACATTGAAGTTCAACAAGATTTTGAAATTGAGAATGAAGCCGGCGAAAACGAGATTGAGCAAGAATTTGTTTACTCATTATACAAAGATGGGAAAGTAGTAGAAAAAAATGTTATTAAATATGAGTCTGAAGACGATGAATTAACTTTGAGAATGTATGTTATAACTGAAAGAGAAACTAATAATTTATTATTTAATCTTGAGAGAATTAAGAATAAAAATGTTCTTCATGTAGTAGGTAATATTGGCGATGAATCTATAAATTATTATATATATTTTCAAAAAGAGGGTTGCCAATATTCGATAGGGAATTAAAAATATAGTGTTTATTGAAGAGCGGCGAAAAGAAAAGGGCAGCAGGAAGAAATGTAAAACAAAAAAACCGAGATTGATTCTCGGTTTTTTATAGAAATAATCTATGGAGCAAATGAAGAGCAACGATACCCGCTTTAACTCGCCAAAACTCGCCAATGTGGAGTTTTGAAATTATTTAATTGAAGAAAAAAGCCCTGTTTACGCCATAGTCCAAAAATAGATGTTGCTCCAAAAAGATGATTTTAAGGTAAAAAACACAAAACAATAAGACCCTTAAATATGGCTGAAATGCCGATAAATAAAGGGTTTTATGATGTCTGGAGCTAATGACGGGGCTCGAACCCGTGGTCTCTGCCTTACCAACTTAAAAATATTTTTAAAAAACTATAACCCTATCTCCCACAATCGCCCAAATTACTAGCAAAATCGCTAGTATTTTTCTTATTAGGTACATAACCATTTCAAACCTATGTACCTACATGTACCTACACGCACTTTTCTCAACATTTTTGGCTTTTTAAACCTGTCTAAAATCGCCTAAAAATATCTAATACTTTGCTAGTTAAATTTGATTGCAACGGATATGGACATATTAAAAAAATTATGTTATAATTGTCTTGCAAATGGATTAGCTATGAAATTTATTTGCTCCCTGGTTGATAAATTATTTATCAATCCCCCTCCAATTCAAACTTTAAGGAGGTAAAAAAATATGTTTGAATATGTAACGAAAAGTGAGTATCAACCTTTTAAGTTGGAGGTTGATGAAATTTTGAAATCTATTCAAAGAGATTTGAGAGAAAATGGAATTTTAACTTTTCAATTCAACTTAATTGGAAGTGCTAAAAGAAAATTGATTACAAGAGTAGAAAATGGTAATCAAGGCTTTGACTTGGATTATAATATTGTAATTCAAAAAGTTCTTAACGAAGATTATGACGATGCAAAACTATTAAAACAAACATTTATGAATTTGTTTGATAAATATTTTGACAATAGTTATGAATTTTCTGAAGATTCAACTTCTGTAATAACAATAAAAAAACTAAATGCACAGAGAAATAAAGTTCTTTGTAGTGTTGATTTTGCGATAGTTAATTACTATGAAGATGAAGAAGGTATGGAAAGACAAGAGTATATTAGATTTGATAAAAATACTGGTAATTACTCGTGGGCTTTAAGAAAAGTTGCAACAAATCATAGACATGTTGAAGACTTAATTAAAGAAAATAATTTGTGGGAAGATGTAAAAGACTTATATCTTAACAACAAAAACAAAGAACCATACAAAAAATCAAGAATTGTTTATTATCAAACTCTTGAAACAATTTATCGTAGAAACTTCCAATAAAAAGTAGCACCAGAATTTTTCTGGTGTTATTTTATTTGTAATAGTAAAAAATAATCGTTGTTTGTATCATTGCAATGATATAAAAATTATTAAAAGCAGTTAAGTTTATATCATTAAACTATGTGAATTGATTTTTTACAAAGCTATATTTTCTCCAGAAAATACACTTTTACTGCATTATTTGGAGAAAATATCGTGAAATTGGTTGATTTTCTCCAGATAATATTATATAATTGCATTATCTGGAGGAAATATATGATAGTCACAACTCAACAATTAAAAGAACAATATGTTGATTATTCAAATCCAATAGCAAAAATAAATAGAGATGTAATAAAAGGAAAATTATTTCCTTTGGTTAAAGGAATTTATGAAACCAATCCAAATACTAATGGTTCAAGGCTTGCACAATTTATTTATGGTCCATCTTATTTATCATTTGATTATGTTTTGTATCAGCAAGGATTAATTCCCGAAGCGGTTTACAACACATTTACATGTGCAACCTACAATAAGAAAAAAATTAAGACATATACAAATCGTTTTGGAACTTTTATTTATAGAGATGTTCCTAAAGCGGTATTTAGTTTGGGAGTCCTTGCTTTTCAAGATGAAGAATATTCATATCAAATGGCAACAGCAGAAAAAGCGCTTTGCGATAAACTTTATACTATATCTCCCGTGAAAACTATTAAAGATTTAGAAAGATTGCTGTTTGAAGATTTAAGAATAGATGAAGACAAGTTTAACGAATTAAACAAGCAAGACATTTTAAAACTTGCACCACTATATCACTCAACAAACTTAAATTTACTTGCAAAATTTATTAAAGGAGAAAAGTAAAATGCAACAAGTATTAAGCCAGATGTTATCAAAATATCAAATTAACAATATCGAAGACAAGAAGAATGCCATAAAAGAGATTGTTCAAGAAATCGTTCTTTGTGGATTATCTCGTGGTGGATTTTTTAAAGAAGCAGCATTTTATGGTGGAACTGCACTAAGAATATTTTATGGGTTGGATAGATTTAGTGAAGATTTAGATTTTTCATTAATAACACAAAATCCAGAGTTTGATTTAACCAAATATTTTCCATATATTGAAAACGAGACAAAATCACTTGGCTTAAATTTCAATGTGATAGAGAAAATTAAATCTGTTGATTCCAATATAAAATCTGCTTTCTTAAAGGGTAACACCAAAGAACATATTTTATCTTTCTATGAAGATAGTGAAGATTCTAAATTTATCAATAAAGAAGAAGCAATACGAATTAAGTTTGAAGTGGACATTAACCCACCAACTGGGGCAACTTATGAAACTAAGTTTGGACTGTTGCCTTCTCCTTATCAAGTAAGATTATATGATTTGCAATCATTATTTGCAGGTAAAATTCATGCTTGCCTTTGCAGGAATTGGAAATCAAGAGTGAAAGGTAGAGATTTTTACGATTATATTTTCTTTTTGTCAATCGGTGCAAAAGTGAATTTGGAAAATTTGAAAGCAAAGTTGGTTCAGTCAAAGTTTATAAATGAAGATTATGATTTAACCATTGAAAATCTAAAGTCATTGCTTAACAAAAGATTTGAAAATCTAGATATAGAGCAAGCAAAACAAGATGTTTTGCCTTTCATAAAAGATAAAACAAAACTTGATTTGTGGAGTAAAGAATTTTTTATTGAGATAACAAAAAAAATACAGTCAGTTTAAAATTAGAGGTTGTTATGAAATCTACGAACTAAACAAAACAATAGTTTGTGGACATTGGCATTGTTCTGAACTGTGGCACGAACAAAATCCGGACAAATACGAAGGATTTGGAGATAAAGCCAATTTTGAACCTTTCATAACAAAAAATATGATAGCCATAGACACTACCTATTCACATAAAGTGAATGTAGTCGTGTTGGAAGATTAAAATAAAGGAGAAAATAATGTGGAGCAAAAGATAACTGAAACATTTGTTGTTGAAAAGATAAAAGAATTTTTAATCGCCAAACAAAATGGAAACTGGCATGAAGAAAAATCGAAGATTTCCGGCTTGCATTCACATGGCGCAGATATAGTTATGACTGGTGGAAGTAAAAATGGAGAAAGATTTATAATTGAATGTAAAGGCAAATCATATTCAAAATCTGCTAATTCGGCAAATAAAGAAGGCTGGTTAAATGCTCTTGGTCAAATTATTACAAGAATGAATACAAGTAGAACGATAAAATCTGGTATTCGCAAAGGAGAACCTAACAGAGCTTATAAATATGGTTTAGGTCTTTGTGAAATGTCCGCAAAGGTGGCATTAAGAAGAATACCAAAAGAAATTGCAAAAACATTAAATCTTTACATCTTTTCGTGTAACGATGAAGGAAAAATTGAAATGTTTACACCATCGCAATTTGGTATATCAAATAAATCACAATAAATGACATAAAATCAATACATTATTTAACAAAATATGCTATTATAATAATTGGAGAGATATATGAAAATAGAGGTAGTTGATTTGTTTTGTGGGGTTGGCGGATTAACTTGTGGACTTCTACAAAGTGGATTAAAAGTTAAAGCGGGATTTGATATTGAAAAAACATGCAAGTACCCATATGAATTTAATAATAAAGCAAAGTTTTATGAAAAAGATATACGCAAAGTTACAGCGGAAGATATAAACAATTGTTATTCTAAAAATGCTATTAAAGTACTTGCAGGTTGTGCGCCTTGTCAACCTTTTTCACAAATGAGTTTTAAATATCAAAATAATGAGAAAACAAAAAGAGAAAACGATAAAAGATATGATTTACTTTTGGAGTTTGGAAGATTGGTAAAAGATGTTCAACCCGATATTGTTTCTATGGAAAATGTTCCCAAAATTAGAGAAACTTATGTGTTTGAGGAATTCTTAAAAATATTAAGAGATAATGGATATTCCATAGATTATAAAGTTGTATATTGCCCAGACTACGGCATTCCACAAAATCGAAGAAGATTTTTACTTTTAGCTTCAAAGAATGGCGATATAAAATTATTAGACAAAACACATTCAAAAGATAATTATGTTACCGTAAGGGAAACCATTGGAAATCTCCCAAAAGTAGAATCTGGAGAAATTTGCCCTTCAGATGTTTTACATCAAACTGCAAGATTGTCAGATAAAAATTTACAAAGAATACGTATGTCTAAGCCGGGTGGCACATGGAAAGATTGGCCAAAAGAATTAAGGTGTCCGTGTCATCAAAAAGATAGTGGTCAAACATATACATCCGTTTATGGTAGAATGGAATGGGATAAAATAGCACCTACTATGACAACACAGTTTTATTGTTATGGAACCGGAAGATATGGACACCCAGAACAAGATAGAGCTTTAACACTACGTGAAGGTGCCTTAATACAAACATTCCCTATTGACTATCAATTTACAGAACCCGGTAAAGAATTTGCATTAAAAGATATTGCAAAAGAAATTGGTAATGCCGTTCCTGTAAAACTTGGAGAAGTAATTGGGAAAAGTATAAAATATTTTTTAAGAGGTAAAAATGGAAGATAAAGAACAGCTTGACCAATTGGATTTTGAGATTGCATTTGGAGCAATAAGACATTTTGGTAAAAATTTATATACGACAAATCCCCCTGCAATCGCTGAATTGGTTGCAAATGGTTGGGATGCTTATGCTACAGAGTGTAAAATATTATTTAATAAAAATAATGAATTATTGATATCTGACAACGGAATAGGTATGACAGATGATGAATTTCAAAATAGATATGCTCGTTCCGGATTTGTTAAAGATGAAAATATTAGAATACCTATAGGAATGGAAAAGAGACCCTACATGGGGAAAAAGGGCATTGGTAAATTTTCTGCTTTTAGTTTAGGTGACACTTATGAATTGTATACCAAGAGTGAAGAGGATTTATGCTGGAAAAAGATCACGTTAAACAGTGAACAATTAAATACGAATAAAGCAAAAGTTCCTGTAAAAATTGAAAGAATAAATGATATCTCTGACCTCCTATTAAAGTTTGCATTCAATTTTAATAGTAAGACAGGAACATTTATTTATATTCCAAACTTAAAAAGAAATATCACGGAATCAACAATTACATCATTAAAACAACTACTTCCCAGAAGATTCTCCGCGGATGTATTAACAGATTATCCTAATTTTAAATTGTATATTAATAATGACATATTGGATTTAACTAAACATTTTTTCTATGCAAATGTAGAATACGTTTATTCCATTAATTATACAAATGATGAAATAAAAAAGAAGTTTCCTCAGGTAAATACAAATAATATTAAAATTAAGAATCCGCTAAACGATAAATTAAAGGGTTGGATTGCATCAGTAGATTTACCTAAAACTTTAAGAAGTGAAGATGGAACTCGGTTAACAGGCGTAACAATATATATAAATGGCAAATTGGCGGATGAAAACATATTAAAAAATATTATTGACGATAGAGTAACTAATTCATATATTATAGGTGAAGTAAATGCTGATTATTTAGAAAACCAAGAAAACGATCCTGTTTTAAGTAGTCGTGAAGGATTAAATCAAGAATTAGAAAATGTAATAGAATTAAGGGATTATTTAAGGGATTTGAGAAATGATCTTATAGATAATTGGAATGAGATGAGGGCTTCTCGTGAAATTGAAAAACAAGACTACATAACAACCGCAATAAGTAAACCTGAAAATAGAATTTATTATGAAAAATTAGATGAAAATACAAAAAAAAGATTTCACAAATACGCACAAAAATTATTTGATCAACCAGACCCTAAAAATACACAAGAAAAAATAATTGATATTTTATTCTCTGCTTTAATACAAATAGTAAACAATGAAGAATTTTTAAATTTATTGGAAAAAGAAAATATAAAAGAAGAAGAATTGCTCTCATATATACAAAAATTGTTTAATTTAACAGAGATTAATCATTCTTTAAGATTGAGAGATGGTGTAAAAAACAAATTATCTGTAATTTCAAAATTAAAAGAACACATAGCAAATGAAGAAATAGAAAGTTCCTTTGAGGTATTGTTATCAAAAAATCCATGGTTAATCAATCCCCATTGGGAGAATCATAAAACACTTTATACTCAAATTTGGTATACATATCTTGGTATTGATAACTCTGATCCAGAAAGATTGAGAACTGATATTATAATTGAGGTTTCCGATGAAAGATATCCTATTATAGTAGAATTAAAAAGAGATAAAGCTACTAAATATTCTACACCAAACGCTTTAGAGGTTCAAAATCAAATATATAAGTATCGACGAGCAATTGCACAAAAAATACAAGAAAACGAAGGTATTGATGTTAGAGCTGATGATATTAAAGCATATTTTATTTGCGGCACAAAAGCTCTTCATGAATTAAGACAAAACACTTCCGATATGGATTTGTTAAATAAAAATAATATTCAAATTATGAGTTATGAAACAATGGTTAATACTGCATCAAAGACTCTAAGTGTCATTTTTGATACAGACCTTAATGAGATTTGAAAAGAAGACTGATTAAAGTCTTCTTTTTTGTTATATGTAAATTATTGGTTTGTTTTGCTTTTGAGCATATTTTAGAGTGCGATAAGCTCCGCTTTTGTAGGTTTCTTCTATGTGGCAGACTAAGACATCGCAATTATCAACTATCCATTCATTTCTTTTCGTTATTGCTTGTTTGTAATGGTATTCTTCAATATCTGGATAAATTGAACCATCATAGCACGATGGCAAATCATATTTTTCTTTGTCGTGATGATAATA